>ERZ1645192.261-NODE-261-length-40992-cov-8.848865_pt1 | contig 40992 bp, 49 predicted proteins | sample MGYA00575354_ERZ1645192 | MGnify/ENA primary metagenome ERZ1645192 (study PRJEB40844, sample SAMN11349763) | freshwater sediment metagenome | isolation source: river sediment | host: Sediment | place: India: Faizupur Khadar , New Delhi | collected 2017-02-21 ...
TGTCAGTGGGCGAGGAAAATTGACCCCACGGCCGATTTCTGGCACACTAGGCCGGTAACTTCCCAAAGGGAGGAGGACGATGATGCGTTTATGGATGCTCTTGACGGCGGCGGCCCTGCTGTTGGCCGCCTGCGAGGGGAACACGGTCAAGACGGTCAAGGACAACGATACGGCGGGCGACGATACCACCGTCGTCGGCGATGATGACACGGCGGGTAGCGATTTCGCCCCGGTCGACGCCGATTTCGCCGAAAGTTGCGGCGATGGTGCGATCAACAACGGCGAGCCGTGCGACGGTAACATGGTCAACTGCACCGCCATCGATCCGGTGAAATATACCGGCGGGAAGGCGAAGTGCAACGAGACCTGCACCGGCTACGACACGATCACCTGCGACGAGAATCCGTCGGTCTGCGGCAACGGCATCGTCGAGTCGCCCGAGTTGTGCGACGGGACCATCGACAACTGCGTCGACATCGATCCGTTCATCTTCGCGGCGGGTAAGGCGCGCTGCAAGGAGGACTGTTCCGGCTGGGATACCGAGACCTGCGAAAGTACGGGCGACTACTGCGGCGACGGCATGAAGAGCGAGACCGAATTCTGCGACGGCGACGCGAAGGCCTGCACCGACATCAATCCGGGGCTCTACGAAAGCGGTAACGCGCCGTGCAACCAGTGGTGCAGCGGCTACGATACGACCTCCTGCGTGGTCATCCAGTCGGTCTGCGGCGACGGCACGGTCGAGGGGACCGAGGTCTGCGAGGAGGGGACGCTGGAAGACTGCGTCGACATAGATCCCTTCTCCTACAGCGGCGGCAAGGCCTACTGCCTCGACGACTGTTCCGGCTACGACATCGTCACCTGCGAAGAGAATTCGAGCGGCACGCTCTTCTATGATTCGTTCGAGAACGGCGAGTCGAAATGGCTCCTCGAAAAGGACTGGCAGATAGGGTCGCCCAATTATACCGTGAGCGTCACCGAATCGATAACCGGTGCCTACAGCGGCGCAAATGTGCTCGCCACCAACCTCACCGGTCCGTACACCCTCGCCGGAGCGCAAGGGTCCGGTTACACCGAAGCGGCCATTATCGCAAATTCGATAACGATACCGACCGGCAAAACGACGACCCTCATGTTCCGCGCTTATGTTTACACCGAATACTACACCTCCACTTCCGACCCCACCCAGAACGCGTGGTATGACGGGATGATCGTCGAGTTGTATGAGGACGGGACCAAGCTCGACGATCCGATGCTCGAATCGAATGTAGCATCGCTGGTCGATGTATTTAAAGTCCCCTCCGCGGGCGGTTATGTCTCAAAGACCGGCATCCGCGGCCACAGCGCCGCCGACACTTATGCCCTCTTCTCGGCCGATCTTTCGGCCTACGCGGGCAAGACGGTATCGATCAGTTTCCTGTTCATCAGCGACTACATGGGGAACAATTTCGGCATCGCGATGGACGACGTCACGATAACGGCCGAGTAACGCGCTTTTTCAAGTTGTTATTCATAGCGGGGAGGGGCCCATGCGGAAGAACATCTTGGCAATCATTTTCGTGGTGACATTTTTGGTTGCCTGCACCGTCTCCTATGACGATACGGAAGACAAACAGGCGGCGACCTATACCGATCCGGTGACCGGACTGATGTGGGAAGGTGCGGGATCCGAGGACGAGTCATATATGGATGCTGCGAAGAATTATTGCGAAGGACTCGTATTGGAGAATTTTGGTGACTGGCGTTTGCCGACGATAACAGAACTAAGGACACTTATCCACGGTTGCGCTAGTACAGCGACCAGCGGCGATTGTGAAGTCGCCGATCCCGATTGTCTGGGGGAAACATGCGGTGATTTGTGCGATTATTGCAACAACAAGAATGGACCGGGCATCGATGGATATTATTGGGATCCCGGTGCCGACAAGGCGTTCTGGAACGAAGAGGATAATGACTTCGTTTTCTTGAGTTCCTCGGAGGTTTCCGACGGCGAGGATATGGTTTGGCTCGTCGATTTTGCCACAGGAGAGGTCTACTATGACGAACTCAACTGGTATGACCAACGCCATAAGACCCATTGTGTGCGGACCACAGCGCCGCTTGCCGTCGGCGATAAGTGCAGCAAAGGACTCTCCTTCTGTCGCGACAACACGGCGTATGCCTGCAAATCAGGAAAACTGGCGATAGTCGAGGACTGCACAAAAAACGACAAGGCCTGCTATTACGAAGGGATCGACACCACGGCAATATGCCTTGACAAGCCGCCGGTGCCGGTCGTGGCCCTTCGCTACCAGAACCCGTTAGATGGTATTAAAACCCATCGGGTCATAAAGGACAATATCGCGATCATGGTTTCCGCCACATGTCCGATGAAAGAGAATCTTGATGCGGCGACCGAAAAGAAATGCCGGGACAGCTTGATCGTTGATGCGGCGACCGCAGAGAACACTCTGACGGAGAACAGTTTTGTTCAGCAATGCTGTGCCTCGGATTGGAAAGAGAAGTATTGCCTCAAATTTCGCTGGGCGACGATCGAAACGCCGACCCCTTATACCGCCGAGACCCGCATCCAGTTGAAGAACATTGCCGGTGCCGAAGAGGGAGTTTGGTACACGACCTGCGATGGACAGGATCCGACGTTAGCCTTTTTCAAGGCTCACATGCTGACGCCGACCGCCGAGGGAAAGGAGTACAAGGTGCAGATAGAGGCGGCGACCGTCGATCGGTTGACCGGCGTCGAGAGCGATATCGTGGCAAAGATCGATGCGCCTAACATCATTCCTAATGCCCGCGTGATGGTTCAGTTGACTTGGAAAGAGGGCTTGCAGAACCGCTCCCAGCTCGATCGACAGGAAGGATTCAGAGTCGATCTCGACCTGCATTTGATCAAAAAGAAGGGAATGGATTTCTGTGCGGTCGAATCGGGAACCGATGGACTTCTCTGTACGGCGATGGAAACACCATTGTTTCCCGGGGCGGGAACGGCGACCCATGATGACTGCCATTTCAATGATGTCGGGGACAATGGCGGCTATTCATGGGCTAACTGCGACAGCGATTTCAAAACCATTTCTTGGCACGCGGCGCTTGACCTGGGCAATATGTGGGGCGGTGGTGATTATACGAGCCCCGAAACGATAGACCTCGGTCCGATAGACGACATCGATCCGAAGGACGGACAGCCCGATGTGAATCCCTTCACCGACGACTACCTACTTCTGGTCAATTACAACTATTGTCAAAATTTGGAAGAAGGAGGATCGGAAGCCGACTGTGTGGAAGGAGGCGCGAACTACAATGCCCATGCCCGAATCGATATTTTCGTCGACGGTGTCCGGGTACCGCGCGAAGGAAAGGACGAAGCAACATTGACGAGAAAGGAATTCATTATCCGGCCTTTTGAGTGGGTTGCGGTCAATCTCATCAGTTGGGATCAATCCAAAAGTGGCCAGTGGTCGGGCGATGCGGTCGTCGCAAATGCGCCGGCGACGCACCAAAAAGTGTGTCAGTTTTTGATAGAATACTGTCATAACGCCCCAATCTGGGACTGGAACGCATTCGAGACATGGGTTACTTCGGATCCAAATGTCGAACCGTATACCGGCGGCTATGGTACCTGTTACACTTACGGTACGCGGCAGTAAGCCGGAACTAGGAGATCAGCCCCGCGAGCCATCCCGGCGCGGCCAGTTGGACCGCCCACAGCACACATCCCGCATAGGCGCCGCTCACCAGATCGTCGAGCAGAATGCCCCATGAACCGTGCAGGTTGCGATCTATCCAGCGAGCCGGTTGTATCTTGATGATGTCGAGGACGCGGAACAGAAGAAATCCGAAGGTCGCCGCGACGAATGGGTCGCCCTGAAAGACGATGGGGACCATAAGGTATCCGGCGATCTCGTCGAGGATGAACTGCCCCGGATCGTCGGCCTTCCGCGCCTTGCCGCGCCAGAATTCGACCGCCCACGGCGTCAGGATGTGGTTGAGCCACGAAACGATGAGGAGACACGCGACGAGCCACGGAACGAGCAGTTCCCACGGCAGAAAATACCAGCCTACGAGGTGCAGTACGACGCCCCAGAGCGCCCCGAACGAACCCGGCGCGAGCGGCAGAAGTCCCATGTAGCCGCCGGTGGCGATGAATTTTTTCAGATGTTCGGTCATGCTACAGCGCGCAGAAGGTATCGATATCCTTGCCGACGATGGCGAGCGATCCACGCCAGAAATCGGGCTTGCGGACATCGATCTTCATCAGTTTCGCGACGGTGGCGATATCGTTCTTTCCCGTTTCCTGCAAGAGCCGGTCATATTCCTTCACGAAGCGGTCGCCGCGCTTCAGATATTCGGCGTAGAGCCCCTTGGCGAAGAGCAGTCCGAAGGCGTAGGGGAAGTTGTAGAAGTTGTGGTCGGGGTCGTAGTAGTGCGGTTTGCAGAGCCACATGTAGGGATGGAGCGTATCCTTGTCGAGTCCGTCGCCGTAGGCCTCCTTCTGGGCGTTCAGCATCAACTCTTTGAGGGCGGCCACCGGCACCGACGACCCGGCGCGGTTCTCGAAGAGCGCCGTCTCAAAGAGGAAGCGGCTGTAGATATCGACGATGACCTGCGTGGCCCCCTGCAACTGGCTTTCGAGTATCGCCGCCGCGTCGGCCTTCTTGGCGCTCTGTACCGCCGCCTGCGTGATGATGGTCTCGCAGAAGATCGATGCGGTCTCGGCCAGCGGCATCGGATAGTCGCTGTTGAGGAACGATTCGCCCGTCAGGCAGTGCCCGTGGTAGGCGTGGCCCAGTTCATGGGCGATGGTGGTGACATTGGTGAAACTGCCGCTGAAGTTCGACAGTATCCGGCTCTCGCCGATGGGATGGATGTTATAGCAGAAGGCGCCGCCCACTTTGCCTTTGCGCGGTTCGGCGTCTATCCAGTGTTTTTTGAAGGCATTGTCGGCGAATTTGCCCAGCTCGGGGCTGAACGACGAGAAGTTCCGCACGATGAAGGCATGCGCCGTGTCGTAGGTGAACTGGAGGTCGCTTTTTGCCACCGGGGCGAAGAGATCGTAGAACGGCAAGCCGCCTTTGTGGCCGAGCAGTTTCGCCTTTTTGCGGAGATATGTACGGAACTGCGGCAGGCTTTCGCGCATCGCCGTGAGGAGCGCGTCAAGCGTCTTTTTGTCCATCCGCGCATGGTGAAGCGTCATGGCGAGCGGGCTGTCGAACCCGCGCAGGGCGGCGGTGGTGATGACCTCTCCCTTTATCGCGTTGAGGCACGCGGCCGACGATTCTTCGACCTTCGCGTAGGCGGCGAGTTCGGCCTCGAAGGCCGCCTTGCGGACCTTCCGGTCGCCGTCGTAGGCGAGGTTGCGCGCCGCCGGAAGCGGCAGTTCCTCGGTCTTGTTCCCTATCTTCACCGGGACCATGAGGGTCGAGGTGAGGGTGTTCTGGAGCGAGCCCCACGCGGTGGAGCCGGTCATCCGCATCTTGGCGATGAGCACCTCTTCGCGCTCCGAGAGCATGTGTTTGGTGTTCTCCTGTATCTCGCGGAGGTAGAAGAGATGTTCGCCGATGAGGTCGGACTTCTGCGCCAGCGCGTCGAGGTTCTTCACCCCGGCGAGCCACTGGGCGAACTTCACGCGGTCCTCGGCCGTTTCGGCGAGCATCCGGTCGATCGCTTCGAGCGCCATCTTGGCGGTGTCGTCGGAGGTGTTGACGGCGAACGAGAGGTTGGCGAAGACGCCGAGTTTCTCGTTCAGCGTCGTTAGCGCGATGCGCTGCTTCAGGTATTCTTCGATGGTCGTGACCGGATTTTTGCCCTTACCGAGCCGCGTGAGCGTCCAGCGGCGCAGGGTGACGATCTCGGCGGCGAGTCGCGCCATGTCCTTCTTGAAGGCGGGTGCGGCGAACGACGGATACAATTCTTTCAGGCTCCAGCGCATCTCCATGGGCTCCCCCCGTGTGAGTTCAATGACGGTGCAGTATAGCGCCGGAAATTTTTAAGCGCAAGAAATGAGAAGGAAAATTGTAAAAAAGGGAAACACCGAAAAGAGGTGATTACTTGCGACAATCTACTACGCACTTATTTTCGCGACATCTTGCCGCATATTTCTTTTCGAGACAAAAATGAACCATGTGATCAAAATCAAAGCATTTTCTGTTTTTGCTTATTATTTTTTTTATTTCTTCTTCAGCTTTTCGGTTGACCTCTCTCACATCAAACGAGTCAATAGTTACCAAGATACAATCTTCATCTCTTACGCAAGACAAGTTCTTTTCTCTTACGATGAATGCTTGAATCATCAAATTTTTGCACGGGATTGAAACCTCGTCATTATCGATGAGCCCCTTAATTTTTTCATATATGCCTATTTCTTTGGTTTCTTTAATGTGTTGTCGAAGTTCTATCTTCTCAGGGTCTTTTTCTTCGCATCCGGTGGTATGCATAAGAAAAGCAAGCAGGAGAAATGAAGCGGTGGCAAGGGAAACAGAAAGTTTTTTGTCAGCGTTGTTCATCATGGTCATGCCCCTTCCCTTCAGACTCCTCATTCTACTTTTTGCCGTCGGACAAGTCAACAGCGACGAAAAGAGAAAAAATCGCCCCGAAAAACACAGGACCAATTTCCGATGTATCGTAAAACGGTTCTTAACTTTCGCTTAGGTTTTTGCCTTACGGTTGCTATTGTCGGTTCAGTCCCAACTTGTCGGCGAACTTGATGAACCGCGCCTGCATGAGCACTAGACTCCTCTCCGATTTCGGCTGCTTGAAACGCATTCCCATATCGAGCAACGCATCGACGATACGCCAGTCGTAGGGCCGATTCGCTAATTCTTCGTCGCGTATACGCTGAAGTTCGGGACCCGCCTTTACCCACTGCTGGACGACCTGACGCTCCTGTTCCCGGGTAATGGTGCTCATTTTTTCACCTTCAATAAGCCCTTGACACGCGGAATGATCTCGTCATCCTCTTTCAAGGCGCAGAGTAGTTCCAACTGACGGAAGATATAGGGATGGTCAAGTCGCTTGCCCTGCCGCTTGATGATCCCTTCGATATCGCTCCAATCGTGGGGCCGTCCCGCGAATGCCTTTGATACGAGCAGATCTTCGGCGGTGCACATCGGTAGAATCAGGCCGGGAGCGAACTCGAAATTCACGGCCCGAGCCAACATCTCTTCTTCGAACGACAGCGCACCGAAGGCGACATCGACAGCGGCACCGTTAGGCATGGTGATGAGTAAAACCCGGCTTCGCAGGGAAAATTCAAGCGCGGTTGATATGCGGGGAGCGTAGTGGGTCAGTATCTCCCGCGCAAAAGTTTCCTCATTGCCAAAACCGGTCAGAAGCGTCAGATCGACATCCTGTGTGGTGCGCGGTTCGCCCCATCTCTGAACAGCAAGTCCGCCGATGATACAGTAACGCCAGCCTTTGCTGTCGAAAAACCGGCCGATATCGGCCGCCGCCTCGAATAACAGGTTCACACCATCCTCCCGAATGAGCATCCCATTCTACTTTTTGCCGACGGACAAGTCAACAGCGATGAAGAGAGAAAAAATCGCCCCGAAAAAACGGGACCAATTTCCGATGTATCGTAAAACGGTCCTGCGAAAAACCAGCATTTTTGAGGCAATTAGACGAGGAAATCGAGGATGGCGTTGGCCACCGAGAAGATGAAGGAGTCGTCGAGGTGCCGTTTGGCCTCAGAGAGCATCTGCTTGGACCAGAGGAACCGGGTGATGTAGGCGGCGAACACCATGAGCAGCGTCGCCTTCACGAAGCCGACGATGACGCCGATACCCTTGTTCATGCTCCCGAGCACTCCGTCCTTTGTTTCAATGATACCTTTGAGCATCCATGCCACAAGGATATTGAGCGTGAAATAGACCGCGATGAACGCCACGATGAAGATGCCGTTGGCGGCGGGTCCGAACTGCAGGAAGAAGGTCTTGACCGACGGCAGCATGAAGAGGATCATCAGCCCGATCATGGCGGTCACCCTGAGTATCTCGCGGAACCCGCCCGCCAGATAACCGGCAAGCATCGCTCCGACGAATATCAGGGTACAGATGAGATCGACCATAGCCTACCTCAAAAAAAAGACGGGGGACTTGCGATCCCCCGTCGGAAAGGCTGTCGCGCTATCGCGGATCATTCTTCTTTTTTCTTGGCGCTCTTCTTCTTGGCAGGCTCCTTCTTGGGGGCCGCCTCTTTCTTGGCGGGCGCCTTCTTGGCCGCCGGCTTCTTCTCCTTGGCCGGTTTCTCTTCGGCCGAGGTCTCTTCCGCGACCGGCTTGCCCACGATCACTTCGGAGAGGTATTCAATGATGGCGGTCGGGGCCGCGTCGCCGCGGCGGAAGCCCAGTTTCACCACGCGGGTGTAGCCGCCGTTGCGTTCGGCGAACTTCGGGGCGATCTCTTCCACCAGTTTCGGGATGAGGATCTCGCGCTCCGATTTGATGTACTTGGTCAACTGTGCGTAGGCGGCCGCGGTGCGGCGCTTCGCGATGGTCACGATGCGGTCGGCGAGCCGCTGGAGTTCCTTGGCGCGGACGAGCGTCGTGGTGATGCGGCCGTGCTTGATAAGCGACTGCAACAGGTTGGTGAGCATCGCCTCGCGGTGGGCGGTCGGACGGCCAAGCCGCTTGTTGTCTTTCTTATGTCTCATAACGGTCTCCTACTTGTTCTCTTTCTTCTTTTCGATCTGATCGATGACCTTCTGGTCGGGGAAATTGGGCAGTTCCATGCCGAAATACAAGCCCATGTTGAGCAGTATCAGTTTGATCTCGTTGAGCGACTTGCGACCGAAGTTCTTGGTCTTCAGCATCTCGGCCTCGCTCTTCTTGACCAGTTCGCCCACGTAACGGATATTGGCGTTCTTCAGGCAGTTGTAGGAACGGACCGACAGGTCGAGGTCGTCGATGGTCTTGTAGAAGTTCCAGTTGGTGTCCTCGGCGTCGGTGCCGGCGCGATCCTCCGACTCCTCCTCGATGGCGAAGTTGATGAAGAAGCGGGTATGTTCCCGCAGGATCATCGCGGCATAGGCGAGCGCGTCGCGCGGTGTCACCGAGCCGTCGGTCTCGACCTCAAGGGTGAGTTTATCGTAGTTGAAGTTGTTCTTCACGCGGGCGCCGGTGATGGCGTAGTTGACGCGGACGACCGGCGAGAAGAACGAATCGACCGGGATGAAGCCTTCGCTGTAAAGCGACGGTTCATGGTCTTCCGAAGAGACGTAGCCGCGGCCCGACATGACGAGCAGTTCCATCTCTACTTCGATGTTCTCATCCATCTCGAAGAGGTGGAGGTCCTTGTTGAGTACCTTGATGGCGGCGGTCTCCGGGATATCGCCGGCGGTCACTTTGCCTTTTCCCTTACGGCGCACCACCAGATGGTGCATCTTGTCCTCGTGACCCACGAAGCGGATCTGTTTCAGGTTCAGGAAGACGTTGACCACATCCTCCTTGACGCCCGGGATCGTGGAGAATTCGTGCTCGACCCCTTTGATCTTGACGGCGATGACCGCCGAACCGCGGATCGAGGAGAGCATTATCCGCCGCAGCGAATTGCCGAGCGTGGTACCGTACCCCTTCATGAGCGGGTCGCACACGAAGCGGGCGTAGGTGCCGGCCTCGTTCTGCTCCACCACCTTCACTTCCTTGGGCATAATGAGCGTTTTCCAGTTCGAACGATACATCCCTCGCACCTCTTAGTTTACTTTGAATAAAGCTCGACGATGAGGTTCTCCTTGATGTCGGCGGAGACATCGGAGCGCTCGGGCTCGCGGAGCACCGTCCCTTTGAATGTCTCTTTCTCGAGCTGGAGCCATGTCGGTATCTGGGTCCGTTCGCCGGCGTACTCGAGGGACGCCTTGAACACGGGACTCGTACGGCTGCGTTCCTTTATCTCTATCACGTCGCCCTGCTTGAGGATATACGACGGGATATCGGTGGTCTTACCGTTGATGAGGAAATGCCGGTGGTTGATGAGCTGACGCGCCTGCGAACGGCTCGACGCCATGCCGAGACGGTAGATGACGTTGTCGAGGCGGCGTTCAAGCAGGTTGAGCAGGTTCTCGCCGGTGGCGCCCCTCTTCTTGTTGGCGCGGTCATAGAACAGCCGGAACTGGCTTTCCAGCAGACCGTACATGAATTTCACTTTCTGTTTCTCACGCAGCTGCACACGGTAGTCGGTGGTGCGTTTCTTGTCCTTGCCGTGCTGGCCGGGGCCGAACGGGCGGCGATCATAGGCGCACTTCTCGGAATGACACCGCTCGCCTTTCAGGAAGAGTTTCGCCCCTTCCCGACGGCAGACCTTGCAACTACTGTCCTTGTACTTGGCCAAAGCTTCCTCCTTTTACGACAAAAGTTTACGCTTCGAGTTTATTACACTCTTCTCCGCTTCGACGGCCGGCACCCGTTGTGCGGGATCGGCGTGATGTCGCGGAGCAGCATGATGTTATACCCGGCGTTCCCGAGTCCGCGGATGGCCGCTTCGCGACCGTTGCCGGGACCCTTCACATACACGCTGAGGGTGCGCAGGCCGTATTCCTTGGCCTTTTTGCCCGCATCCTCGGCCGCCATCTGCGCGGCGTACGGGGTCGACTTCTTCGAGCCGCGGAAACCCTTGAGTCCCGCGCTCGACCAGCCGAGCACATTGCCCGACACGTCGGTGATGGTGACGATCGTGTTGTTGAACGAGCACTGGATGTAGGCCAGCCCCGTCTGAATATTTTTCCGGACCTTCTTCTTCTTCAGTTCGGCCATGGCGTCCCCCGCTTACTTCTTTTTCATCATGTTGCGGCGCGGTCCCTTGCGGGTGCGGGCGTTGGTATGCGTCCGCTGGCCCCTCACCGGGAGCCCCTTCCTGTGCCGCAGGCCGCGGTAATTGCCGAGGTCCATGAGCCGCTTGATGTTCATGATGGTCTCCTTCCGGAGATCGCCCTCAACGGTATGGTCCTGTTCGATGATCTCTCTGATCCTCACCGCCTGCGCTTCCGTCACACCGTCGGACTTGGTGTTGACATCGATCCCCGCTTTATCGAGGATCGCACGGGCGCTGGAACGGCCAAGCCCGTAGATGTAGGTCAGCGCGATCTCCATCCGCTTGTTCCGGGGCAGATCGACTCCCGCGATACGAACCAAGGTGCACCTCCTATTAAAACTATCCCTGTCTCTGTTTGTGCTTGGGATTTTCGCAGATGACCCGCAGTATCCCGTTCCGTTTGATGATCTTGCACTTGGTGCAGATCTTCTTGACCGAAGCCCTGACTTTCATCTCTTCACCTCTAGTCTATGTTCGCTTTCATGCGATGGGTTATCCGGCCGCGAGTCAGGTCGTACGGCGACAACTCGACCTGTACACGGTCGCCCGGCAGTATCCGGATGAAGTATTTGCGCATCTTGCCCGAAACATGCGCAAGCACCTGATGCTTGTTCTCCAGTTCAACGCGGAACATGGCATTGGGCAACGTTTCCACTATCGTCCCTTCAAGAACTATCCCTTCTTCCTTCGCCATTCTATGTCCTCAACAAAGCACGGGGAATCTACCCATCTTCATGGTTTTTTCAAACTGATTTTAGCGCTTATCAGCAACTCTTTGACATCGTTGAAAATATCATCCTCCGCGCGGGAGGCTTCGATCTCGACGAAATTCCCTTTTTCGTGCGCGGCGATATGTTCGACCATCGGCGCGGTCGCGGCGCGGTACTCGGCGAGCCGGTTGCGGACGACCGTTTCGTTATCGTCGGAACGGCGTATCAATTTCCCTTTTTTACACTGCGGGCAGGGATCGTTCTCGACAACATCCCCGGCGAGCGTCGAAAAGGGGGTGAAGCAGGTGTTGCAGGTGAGTCGACCGGTGAAGCGGCGCAGGATATGGTCATCGGCGACAGAAAAATAAAGGAACGAATGCGTTATCGCCTTTTCGGCGAGATAGCGTTTGACCATCTCATACTGACCGACGGTCCGCGGAAAGCCGTCCACGAGAAAAAGTGTCGTCCCGGTAGTATCCCCCAGATGCTCGGCGCTGTCGCGGAACAGAGCCATCACGATATCGTCCGAAACGAGTTTCCCCGCATCGATAAGCGCCTTGACCTGTGTGCCGAGCTCGGTCCGGCGGGCGATATGGTACTTCAAGGCATCGCCGGTCGAGAAGGAGCGCCCCTCAAAGGTGTCGAGGATGCGCCGTATCTGCGTCCCTTTACCCGATGCCGGCTTACCGAGAAGAAAAAAGAATCGATGCATACTGTTCTGCGTCATTGCGGGGTTATCGGCTTCTGCTTTTGACGAGCGAGCCCTTGCCGCCGATGGAGAAACCCTCATAGTTGTTGCTGATGAGGTACGACTCTATCTGCGAGGCGGTGTCCATCGCGACGCCGACGACGATGAGTATCGAGGTGCCGCCCATGTAGAACGGCAGACCCATCTTGAGCCGGAGCAGGTCAGGTATCATGCAGATGGCCGACAGATAGATGGCGCCGCCGAAGGTGATCTTGGTGAGCACCTTGTTGATATAGTCGACCGTCTCCTTGCCGGGACGGATGCCCGGTATGTAGCCGCCGTTCTTGTTCAAGTTCTCGGCGACATCCTCGGTCTTGAACTGCACGAAGGTGTAGAAGAAGGCAAAGAATATGATGAGGAAGATGTAGAGCAGTTCGTAGAGCCAGCCGCCCGGGTTGAGCATCGCCTGCAGGGTCCCCATCCACTCGGCGTTCATGAAGCCGCCGATGGTCGCGGGGAACACGAGCAGTGCGGAGGCGAAGATCGGCGGGATGACGCCGGAGGTGTTTATCTTGAGCGGCAGATAACTGTTCTGTAGCGAGCGACCGCCGCTGGTGCGGCGCGCGTATTGTATCGGTATCTTGCGGCGCGAACTTTCGACGAAGACGATGACGGTGAAGGCAAGGACAAGGACCAGCAGGAAAATGACCAGATGGAACGGCTTGATCATCTCTTCGTTGAGATATTGCACCAGTTGCGCGAACATGGAGGGGAACCGCGCGACGATCGAGGCGAAGATGAGGAGCGATATGCCGTTGCCGATGCCCCGTTCCGATATCTGTTCGCCGAGCCACATCAGGAACATGGTGCCGGTGGTCAGCGTGATGACCGTCGTGATGCGGAAGAACCAGCCCGGGTCCTGCACCACCACCTCGCCGGCGCGGCCGGTGAGACTTTCGAGGAATTTCGCCATCATAAGACCCTGGAAGACACACAGGAGCACCGTGCCGTAGCGGGTGTACTGGGTGATCTTCTTCTGCCCCTGATCGCCGTCCTTCTGCATCTCCCCTATCTGCGGGATGACGACCGCAAGCAGGGAGAATATGATGGAAGAGCTGATGTAGGGCATGATCCCGAGCGCGAAAATAGAGAGCTGTTCCAGCGCGCCGCCCGAGAACATATTGAACAGACCGAGGATAGTGGTCGAGCCTTTGGTCGCCATGATGTCGGCCATGATGTTCTTGTCGACACCCGGGGTGGTCACGTAGATACCGAGCCGGTACACGGCGAGAATGAACAGGGAGAACACCACGCGCTCCCGGAGATCGGGTATTTTGAAGATGTTCGAGAGTATCCTGCTAATCAAGCTTCAGTTCCTCCGCTTTGCCGCCGCTTTTCTCGATCGACTCTTTCGCCCCTTTGGTGAACTTGTGGACGATCACCGTGAGCGGATGTTTCAGTTCGATACGACCGATGATCTTGACGCACGCCTCGGTCCCCTTGCAAAGGCCCATTTCGGTGAGCTTCGCGATATCGACCGTGGTGCCCGCCGCCAGTTTCTCGAGATAACGGATGTTGACCTCGGCAACCTCGGTGCGGAATATATTGAAGAAGCCTCTCTTGGGAAGCCGTCTGACCAGCGGCATCTGGCCGCCTTCGAAGCCTCTGCGGACCGAACGACCGGCGCGCGAACGTTGACCCTTGTGTCCCTTGGTCGAGGTGCGGCCATGTCCCGAACCGGCGCCGCGGCCGATTATTTTCTTCGATCTGAGTCCTTCGGGTTTTTTCAATGCATGGAGACGCATGTGCTACTCCCTATTTTTTCAACTGATAGTCGGTTACCGTGATATTCCTTTTCGCCTGCACATCGTCCAGCGTTTCCATCGAAAGGAGCGCCTGCAATGTCGCCTTGGCCATATTGTGCGGGTTGCTCGAGCCGATGCTCTTGGTCAGGATGTCGGTCACTCCGATCACTTCAAGGACCGAGCGGACCGCCGAGCCGGCGATGACGCCGGTGCCATTCGCGGCGGGGCGCAGGAAGACGCGGCCGGCGCCGAATTCGCCCATAACCTCATGAGGAATGGTGCCGCCGGTGAGGGTGATGTGACACAGGTTCTTCCGGGCGCGGGCGATACCTTTCTTGATCGCTTCGGGAACCTCGCGCGCTTTGCCGAGCCCCAGCCCGACATGACCGTGACCGTCACCGACAACCATCAGCGCGGCGAAACTGAAGTTCTTGCCGCCCTTGACGACCTTCGCGACGCGGTTCACGAAGATGAGTTTTTCGTGAAGATCCAATCCGTCCGGATTGATCGGCGTATGCTTCTCTTTCATCCTGCTGCCTCGTATCGTTCTTCGTTAAAATTCCAGTCCGCCCTTGCGCGCCGCCTCGGCAAGCGCCTTGACGCGGCCGTGGTACAGGTATCCGTTCCTGTCGAACACGACCGTCGTGATCCCTTTGGCCTTGCATTTCATCGCGATGAGTTCGCCCACCCGTGCGGCGTCGGCTTTTTTGTCGCCTTCGCCGTCGTGGTAATCCTTGCCCAAGGTCGAGGCGGACACCAGCGTTTTACCCAGCACATCGTCGATGACCTGCGCATAGATATTCTTGCCGCTGCGGAACACCGTCATGCGGGGCCGCGCGCCGGAGCCTTCTATCTTTTTGCGGATCGATGACTTCCGTTTGTCGTGCCGTTCTATCTTTCTCTTGCTGTTCATATCGGGTTCCTCCCTTACTTACCGGCAGCCTTGCCGGCCTTCCGTCTGATGACCTGCCCGCGGTAACTGACGCCCTTGCCTTTGTAGGGCTCCACCGGACGCAGCGCCTTTACCTTTGCCGCAAAATCGCCGAGCTGCTGCTTGTCGGCAGCGGTCAGGGTAAGTTCGTTGGGTTTCACCTCGGCGGTGATCCCCTTCGGCAGTTCCATCTCCACCGGATGAGAGAACCCGAGCGCAAAAGCGAGCTTGTTCCCCTTCAGTTCAAACTTGTAGCCGGTCCCCTTCACGTCGAGCACTTTGGTGAAGCCGGTGGTGACACCGACGACCATGTTGCTGAGGAGCATGCGGAACAGACCGTGCAATGCCTTGCTTTCCTTTTCTTCGTCTTTGCGTTCCACGATGATGGTGTTGTTCTCTATGCGCACCGAAATTTTCGGATGCACCGTCCGTTCGAGGGTGCCTTTCGGGCCCTTGACCCGGAGCACATCCCCCTTCAGCGATACCTCGACCTTGCTGTCAAAGGGTATCGGTCTTTTGCCTATTCTCGACACGGTTGTCCTCCTTATGCTACCAGACGTTACAAAGCAGTTCGCCGCCGATATTGAGTTCACGCGCCTTTTTGTCGGTCAATATCCCCTTGGAGGTCGACACGACGCAGACACCGAGCCCCGAGCGGACGTGCGGGATCTCCTTTGCCGGCATATAGACACGGCACCCCGGCTTGCTGACCCGCTCGACATGCGATATGACCGGCTTCCCGCGATGATAGCGGATATCGACCGCGATCGTTTTCTTGGCGCCGACCATGGTGACCCGGAAATCGCTGATGTAGCCCTCATCCTTGAGCACCTGGCTGATCCCCTCGACGATACGGGACGACGGGATACCGACGACCGTTTCGTGCTGGGCCCGCATCGCGTTGCGTATCCGGGTGAGATAATTGGATATCAGATCGTTCATGTATTCCTCCCTTACCAGCTCGACTTGGTGACGCCGGGGATAAGCCCGTTGGTCGCCAGCTTGCGGAAACAGAGCCGGCACATGTCGAATTTCCTAATGTAGGCGCGGGCACGGCCGCACAGCGGACAGCGATTATGGAACCGCGTCGGGAACGCCGGCTTTTTGACCGCCTTGAGCCTCATCGTCAATCTGGCCACTGATCGTCCTCCTTAAAAATATCGTTCCTTCAGTTGTTGAAAGGCATGTTGAACATCTTGAGCAGCGCCTTCGCCTCCTGATCGTTGCGGGCGGTGGTGCAGATCGTGACGTTAAGTCCCTTGGTCGTTTCGACCTTGTTGAAATCGATCTCGGGGAATATCATGAAGTCCTTGATGCCGAGCGTGTAGTTGCCGCGGCCGTCGAACGCCTTCCCGGAGATGCCGCGGAAGTCCTTGACGCGGGGAAGCGCAACCGATATCAGCCGGTCGAGGAAATCGTACATCCGGTCCTTGCGGAGGATGACCGAAGTACCGATGGGCATCCCTTCCCGGAGTTTGAAGGTCGCGATCGACTTGCGCGCCTTGTTGATGACCGGCTTCTGGCCGGCGATGGCGGTGAGTTCCTTGACCGCATCCTCCAGTATCTTCTTATTGGTTATCGCCTCGCCGACGCCCATATTCAGGACGATCTTCTCGACGCGCGGGATGGCCATCGGATTGGTGATGTTCAGTTCCTTCGCGAGCGCGGGGCGGACCTCCTGTTCATAGTAGGTGCGCATCCGGCTGACGTACTTCGGCTGTTTCTCGGCCGCCGGGGCCGCTTTTTCCTTCGGCGCCTTCTGCTGTTTCTCGGCCGCCGGGGCCTTCTTTTCCTTGGCCTCTTTCTGCTGCTTCTCAGCCATTGATCGTCTCCACTATTCTATGGTTTCGCCGCATTTGCGGCAGAAGCGGACCCGTTTGCCGTCGCCGAGTTCTTTGCGCCGGAACGAGGTCGCTTCGGAGCACTTGGGACAGATGGCCCGCACGTTCGAGATATGGATGGGCATCGCCTTGTCGACGATCCCCGCCTCGCGGTTCGGCCCCTGCTTCTGGTGCTTCTTGTACACATTGATGTTCTCGACGACCACTTTCTCGTTCTTGGTGAGGACGCGGAGGACCTTACCGGCCTTCCCCTTGTCCTTGCCGGTGAGGACGCGGACCGTGTCGTTCTTCTTGATATTCGCCATCGTAGTCATGGTATTCTCCCTACAGGACCTCGGGCGCGAGCGAGATGATCTTCATAAAACCCTTCGTCCGGAGTTCGCGCGCCACCGGGCCGAAAACACGGGTGCCAACCGGTTCATAGTAGTCATCGAGAATGACCACCGCGTTATCGTCAAAGCGAATGTACGAACCATCCTCGCGCTTGAGCTCCTTGGCCTGCCGCACGATGACCGCCCGTTTCACTTCGCCCTTTTTCACCTTGCCTTTCGGTTCGGCGTCCTTGATGGAAACGACTATGATATCGCCGATGCCGGCATAGCGCCGCTTGGAGCCGCCGTACACCTTGATGCACTGCGCCTCTTTGGCGCCCGAATTGTCGGCGACCGCCAGTCTGGTCTGTTCCTGTATCATGACTTGCCCCCCTCACGCTCGATCTTGCTGACGACGAGCCACCGCTTCCGCGCGCTGACCGGAGCGCATTCGCTGATGCGGACACGGTCGCCGCTCTTGCAGAGGTTCTGTTCGTCGTGCGCCATGTATTTCTTGCGCGCGGTGACCATTTTCTTATAGAGCGGGTGCTTGTAGCGGCGCGTTACCATGACGGTCACGGTCTTGTCGGCCTTGTCGCTCACCACCACGCCCGTCAGTATCCTTTTATGGCTTGTTTTCATCGTTCCTACCTCTTATCCGTAGCCGTGTTCTCGGTGAGGAAGGTATGGACGCGGGCGATGTCCTTCCTGACCAGCCTGATGCGGGATGAGTTCTGGAGCTGGCCCATGGCCTTCTGGACGCGCAGGTTGAAATGCTCCTCCTCCAGAGTGTGGAGCATCTCCTTGAGCTCCTCCGCGTTCTTTTTCTTCAGTTCCGTTGTCTTCATTTTATCTCGTCTCCCTTCGCAACGACCTTGGTCCTGACCGGAAGCTTATAGGCGGCGAGGCGCAACGCCTCCTTGGCGGCGGCATCATCCAGATCGCCGAGTTCGAACAGGATACGGCCCGGCTTGACCACGCAGACCCACTCTTCGGGGTTGCCCTTACCTTTGCCCATTCTGGTTTCCTGCGGCTTCTTGGTGATCGGTTTGTCGGGGAACACCCTTATCCACATGCGGCCGCCTTTTCGGGCGATACGCATGATGGCGACACGCGCCGCCTCGATCTGACGGCTGGTGAGCCAGCCGCTCTCGAGCGCCTTGAGCGCGTATTCACCGAAATCTATGGCATTGCAGGAGGTCGAGATGCCGGCCATGCGGCCTTTCATCATCTTCCTATATTTTACCTTGTTCGGCATCAACATGACGGTTACCTATCGCTTCAGGTTAATTCTTCTTGGCGCCTTTCCGCTTGGCCTCGAACCGTTTCGAGACCTCGCCTTTGTATATCCAGACCTTGATGCCGATCGTGCCGTAGGTGGTACGGGCGACCGCGTGTCCGTATTCGATGTTGGCGCGCAGGGTATGGAGCGGGGTGCGGCCCTCGTGATAACGCTCGACCCGCGCGATCTCGTTGCCGCCCAGACGGCCGCCGACCTGCACCTTGATCCCCTCGATGCCGCTTTTGATCGCGTTGCCCATGGCGCGCTTCATGACGCGGCGGAAGTGGGCCCGCTTTTCGATCTGCTCGGCAATGCTCTCGGAAACGAGCTGCGCGTCGATCTCAGGCTTCTTGACCTCTTCGGGCTGCACGAATATCTCCTGCGAACCCTTGGCGAGCTTGGCGACGATCTGCTTTATCTTCTCGATGCCCGCCCCCTGTTTGCCCACGATGATCCCCGGCTTGGCGGCGAACAGCGTGACCTTCAGTTTATCGCCCGAACGCTCGATGTTGAGATTTGAAAGTCCGGCGGCGTAGAATTCCTTCTTGATCGCCGTGCGGATCTTGAGATCCTCGTGAAGCCACTTCGCGTAGTTCCGGTGCGAATACCACACCGAATTCCACGTTCTCGTGATACCGAGCCGCAGACCGACGGGATTGACTTTCTGACCCAAGCGACACCTCCTGTTATGCTACTTTTTCGCTCTTTTCGCCCAGTTCGATCGTCACGTGGCTGGTCCGCTTGACGATACGACTCGCGCGACCGTGCGACTTGGTGACGAAACGCTTCCACATGGGACCCTCATCGACCGCGATCACGGTGACGTACAGTTTGTCCGGGTCAAGGCTGAAATTATTCTCCGCGTTGGCGATAGCCGAATTGAGGAGTTTTTTCAGCGCGACGGCGGCGCGACGATTAGTGAAATCAAGGAGGTTCTGTGCCTCCTCTGCCCGTTTGCCGCGAATGATATCGGCTACTTCCCGGACGCGGCGCGGGCTCATCCGGTAATATTTCAAGGTGGCCTTTACGACTTTTGTTTCCATTGCCTCTCTCCAGCTCGCAAGAAATAAAGCGGGGGTACTCTATTCATTTTCCTCAGTTTTGCAACTTATTTTTTCTGCGCACCGGCATGGCTCCGGAAGGTCCGCGTGGGAGAGAACTCGCCCAGTTTGAACCCGACCATCTCCTCGGTGACGAAGACCGGAATGAACTTCTGCCCGTTATGCACGGCGAAGGTGAGTCCCACCATCTCGGGTACTATCGTCGAACGGCGCGACCAGGTCTTTATCGGTTTCCGGTCTCCCGAATCGATCGATTTGACGACCTTTTTCCAGAGGTGTTCGTCAACGAACGGCCCCTTTTTGATTGAGCGCGGCATGTATCCTCCCTCGTTCTCGCGGTTTATCCTATTGTATTACTTTTTTCCACGCCGACGGATCCGGAAGCGGTCGGTCCGCTTGCTGTTGCGCGTCTTGTAGCCTCTGGTCGGCACGCCCCACGGCGTTACCGGGTGGCGGCCGCCCGCGGTCTTGCCTTCACCGCCGCCGTGCGGATGGTCGATCGGGTTCATGACCACGCCGCGGACCTTCGGCCGCCGGCCGAGCCAGCGGGTCTTGCCTGCTTTTCCGATACGGGTGTTCGCCGCTTCGCTGTTGCCGACCTGTCCGATCGTGGCGCGACACTCGAGGTTGATGAGCCGGATCTCGCCCGACGGCATACGGACGGTGGCATAGTCACCCTCTTTGCCGAGAAGCTGCAACCCGGCCGCCGCGGCACGCGCGATCTGGCCGCCTTTGCCGATCTTGAGTTCGACATTGTGGATGAAGGTGCCCACCGGCACATAGCGAAGTTTCATCGCATTGCCCGGACGGACATCGGCTTCCTTGTCGGTACTGACGATCATATCGCCGACAGCGATCTTCTCGGGCGCGATGATGTAGCGTTTTTCGCCGTCGAGATAATTGATGAGCGCGATGCGGGCGTTGCGGTTCGGATCGTACTCGATCGCCGCCACCTTGCCGGGAACGTCGATCTTATCGCGCCGGAAATCGATGATACGGTATTGCCGCTTGTTGCCGCCGCCGCGATGGCGTGTGGTGATCCGGCCGTGAGCATTGCGACCGCCCGACTTCTTCATGGAGCGGGTCAGCCCCTTCTCCGGACGTTTACTCGACAGCTCGGCGTGATCGGCCACCGACATATTACGCCGGCCCGCCGATGTGGGGTTGTAGACCTTGATACCCATCTGCTATGCCCCCTTGTGGTTATACACCCTGAATAAAGTTGATACTGTAGCCCTTCTGCAGGGTCACATAGGCCTTTTTCCGGTTGTTGCGTTTGCCGGTGACCCGCTTCACCTGCTTGACCTTGCCCCGCACGATAACGGTGTTGACCTCTTTGACCTTTACATCAAAAAGATTCTCGATCGCCTCTTTTATCTCTTCCTTGTTGGCATCGATGGCCACTTCGAAGAGATACCCCTTGTCCTCGCCGCGCGAGAGCGCCGTCGATTTCTCGGTGATGATGGGGCGCTTGACGATGCCGAAATACTGTAGTTTTTTCATGACGCGTAGACCTCGTTGATGTAAGCCGCCGCCTCTTCGGTCATGATGATGGTCTTGTAGGCGACTATGTCATACAGGTTGACCTGCGTGAAATGCAGCACCAGATATTCGGGGATATTGCGCACGCTCATGACGAAGTTGTCCTCGCCGTCGCCGGTGAGAATGATCGCCTCGGGGATGTTCCATGTCTTTTTAAGGAGCGTGGATGCCGCTCTGGTCTGGATTTTCTCGAAGTTGAAGCCCTTCACGACGAACAGGTTCCCGCTCTCGAGGCGTTCCGAAAGGACCGCCTTGACCGCCAGACGACGCTTCTTGGTCGGCACCGTATAGGAATAATCGCGCGGCTGAGGACCGAGGATGACGTAACCGCCGCGGCAGATGCCGGCACGGGTAGTGCCGCGACGGGCGCGGCCGGTACCTTTTTGCTTGAACGGCTTGGCGCCGCCGCCCGACACGGTGGAAGAGGTCTTGGTCGCATGGGTGCCGGAACGCCAGCCGGCGGTCTGCATGCGGACGACCTCGTAGACCGCGACCTGCTTTTCCTTCCACGCGATCGAGAATACTTTGTCGTTCAGCTCAAGGCTGCCGACTTTTTTCTTGTCGCGATCGAACACATCTATTACGGGCATCTCGGCCTCCGTTACTTGCTTCTCTTGATGTATACTACGCCGCCGGCCGCGCCGGGAACGGCACCTTTCACGAGAATGAGGTTCTTCTCGGGGTAGATCTTGACCACCTCGAGATTTTTCACCGTCACCTGCTCGTTGCCGTACCTGCCGGCCATATGCTTGCCCTTCCATATTTTGCCCGGGTGGACATTCTGACCGACCGAACCGCCCTTGCGGTGGAATTTCGAACCGTGGGCATCGCACCCGCCGGAGAAGTTCCAGCGTTTCACCACGCCGGTGAAGCCGCGGCCTTTCGTGAAACCGGTGATCTTGACCTTTTCGCCGACCTTGAACAGATCGGCCTTCAGTTCGTCGCCGAGATTGAGCGCGCCCAGATCGGCGTCGCTCACACGGAATTCCTTGAGCCGCCGGTATATCCCCTTCCCGGCTGCCTTGAAGTGCCCCGCCTCCGGCTTCAGCACATTCTTTTCCTTCTTTTCGAAACCGAGCTGGACCGCCGAGTAGCCGTCCTTGTCCATGCTTTTCTTCTGTATGATGAAGCAGGGGCCGGCCTCGATCACGGTCACGGGTATCGACACGCCGTCTTCGCTGAAGATCTGTGTCATCCCGACCTTTTTTCCAATTAGTCCTGCGGTCATGGTATCCCTCTCCGTTTAAACTCTCTTTTCGGGCACCCTAGTTGGTCTTGATCTCGATCTCCACCCCGGCCGACAGGTCGGTCTTCATCAGTTCGTCCATGGTCTGCGAAGTGGGATTGAGGATGTCGAGTATCCGGCGGTGTACGCGCATCTCGAACTGCTCGCGCGACTTCTTGTCGACATGCGGCGAACGGAGGACGCAGTACTTATGGATCTTCGTGGGCAGCGGTATGGGACCGGCGATCCGGGCGCCCGTCCGGGTGACCGTATCGATGATCTCGTTGACCGAGCCGTCCAGCAGCTTGTGGTCGAACGCCTTCAGCTTGATCCTGATCCTGTCACTCACGATACACCTCTCTATCTGGTTATTCTACGATCTTGGTCACAACGCCGGCGCCCACCGTGCGGCCGCCTTCACGGATCGCGAAACGGAGGCCTTCCTCCATCGCGATCGGGCATATCAGTTCCACCGTGATCTTGATGTTGTCGCCCGGCATGATCATCTTCACCCCTTCGGGCAGATTAAGCACGCCCGTCACATCGGTCGTTCTGAAGTAGAACTGCGGACGGTAGCCGTCAAAGAACGGCGTGTGACGGCCGCCTTCTTCCTTCGACAGAACATATATCTCCGCCGTGAATTTCTTGTGCGGCGTGATCGAGCCCGGCTTCGCCAGTACCTGACCGCGTTCCACGTCCTCTTTCTTGATACCGCGCAGCAGGCACCCTACGTTGTCGCCCGCCTGTCCTTCGTCCAGCAGTTTCCGGAACATTTCCACTCCCGTCACCACTGTCTCCTGCGTCACGGTGATACCCACGATCTCCGCTTTGTCCGCTACGTGGATAACGCCGCGCTCGATACGGCCCGTTACCACCGTTCCGCGGCCCGATATCGAGAAGACGTCCTCGATCGGCATCAGGAACGGTTTGTCCACCGCACGCACCGGATCGGGTACGTAGCTGTCCACCGCCGCCATCAGGTCATGGATGCATTTCGCGTCGTCGCCGTCCGGGTTGTCCGTGTTCAGCGCTTTGAGCGCGCTTCCCCGGATTATCGGGATGTCGTTCCCCGGGAATTTGTACCCCGTCAGCAGTTCGCGCAGCTCCATTTCCACCAGTTCGATCAGTTCCGGATCGTCCACCAGATCCACCTTGTTCAGGAAGACCACCATGTACGGCACGCCGACCTGATACGCAAGCAACACATGTTCGCGCGTCTGCGGCATCGGGCCGTCGGTCGCCGCGACGACCAGTATCGCTCCGTCCATCTGCGCCGCGCCCGTTATCATGTTCTTTATGTAGTCCGCGTGGCCCGGACAGTCGACGTGCGCGTAGTGCCGCTTCTCCGTCTCGTATTCCACGTGCGCCGTCGCTATCGTGATACCGCGTTCCCGTTCTTCCGGCGCTTTGTCTATCTGATCGAACGACACGAATTTCGCCTTGCCTTTCGCCGCAAGTGTCTTCGTGATCGCCGCCGTCAGCGTCGTCTTGCCGTGGTCTATGTGGCCGATCGTTCCCACGTTCACATGGGGCTTCGTCCTGTTGAATTTCTCCTTCGCCATCTCTCCGCCTCCTTCTCTTAATAATATGCGAACAGCTGAGACCTTATACTCTCGGGTAGCTCCCGATAGAACGCGAACTGCATCGTGTAGGTGGCGCGGCCCTGCGAACGGGAACGGAGGTCGGTCGAATAGCCGAACATCTCCGAAAGCGGGACCTGCGCGCGGACTATCTTCGCCTTCGCGCCACGGCCTTCGTTCATGCCGACCACTTCGCCGCGACGGCTCCGCAGATCGCCGAGCACATCGCCGAGGTAATCGTCGGGAGTCGTTATCTCGACATCCATGACCGGTTCAAGTATGCGCGGCGCCCCTTTTTCCAGCGCCTCGCGGAAACAGGTGGAGGCGGCAACGCGGAACGCGATGTCTGACGAATCGACCTCGTGGGACGAACCGTCGACCAGCGTCACCTTCACATCAACCACCGGGAACCCGTGTTTTCCGCTCGTGGAGGCCGCCTCGACACCCTTCTTTATCGAACTGAAATACTCGTTGGGAATGACCCCGCCCTTCGTCTTTTCCTCGAACTGCATGCCGCTACCGGGCGCGAGCGGTTCGAGCGAGAAAACGACATGAGCGTACTGGCCCCGGCCGCCGGTCTGCTTGACATGCTTGTATTCGTGGCGGACCGCTTTTGTGATGGTCTCGCGGTAGCTCACCTGCGGCTTGCCGACATTCGCGTCGACCTTGAATTCGCGGCGGAGCCGTTCCACGAGCACCTCAAGGTGCAACTCGCCCATGCCCGAGATGATCGTCTGGCCCGTCTCCTGATCGGTGCGGACCTTGAAGCTCGGGTCTTCCTTCGAAAGTTTTTGAAGCGAATAACCGAGTTTCTCCTCGTCCGCTTTGGTCTTCGGTTCTATCGCGACCGAGATGACCGGATCGGGGAAATTCATCGGCTCGAAAACGACCGGCTTGGCCTTCTCGCACAGCGTCGAGCCGGTGGTTCCGTATTTAAGGCCGACTATCGCACCGATGTTGCCGGCGCGGATGACATCGACATCCTCGCGCTTGTTGGCGTGCATGCGGAGCAGTCTGCCGATGCGTTCCTGCTGATCGGCCGTCGCGTTGTAGACGAGCTGACCGTTCTGCAGTTCGCCCGAATAGACGCGGACATAGTTGAGCTCACCGACATACGGGTCGCTCATGATCTTGAATATGTAGGCACCCAGTTCCTTGTCCTCGGGACGGCGCAGTATATCGGCGCCGGTCTTCGGATGGATCCCCTTGGCGGGCGGCACATCGTCGGGCGCGGGAAGATAATCGATGACCGCGTCGAGAAGCGGCTGAATCCCCTTGTTCTTGAAGGCCGAGCCGCAGAGGACCGGGAATATCGCGGAACTGACCACTCCCTTGCGGAGCGCCGCCTTGAGCGTCGCCGCGTCGGGATCGTGGCCCTCAAGGAACCCTTTCATGATGGCGTCGTCGAACTCCGAGACCGCCTCGATGAGCTTCTCGCGCGCCTGCCCGGTCTTTTCGATGAGCGCCGACGGTATCTCCGTTTCGAGACGATACTTCGCGCCGAGCATGTCGTTATCATAGTAGTAAGCGACCCGCTCGACCACATCGATTATGCCGAGAAAGTTCTCCTCTGCGCCGATGGGGAGCTGTATCGCCACTGCGTTCGCGCCGAGCCGTTCACGCATCATCGACACGACATTGTCGAAATCGGCGCCGGTACGGTCCATCTTGTTGACAAAGGCGATGCGCGGTACATTGTAGCGGTCGGCCTGACGCCAGACCGTTTCGGACTGCGGCTGAACGCCGGCGACGGCGCAGAAGACCGCCACCGCACCGTCGAGCACCCGCAGCGACCGTTCCACCTCGACGGTGAAGTCGACATGACCGGGGGTATCGATGATATTGATGCGTTTTTCTTTCCAGTGGCAGGTGGTCGCGGCGCTGGTGATGGTGATGCCGCGCTCCTGTTCCTGATCCATCCAATCCATGACGGCGGTCCCTTCGTGGACCTCGCCCATCTTGTACGAAACGCCGGTGTAGAAGAGGATGCGCTCGGTCGTCGTGGTCTTGCCCGCGTCGATGTGCGCCGCTATCCCGATGTTCCGGATATCGGCGAGCGCTATGTTCTTTTCCTTCACCGCCATGGGGACACTATCTCTCCACTACCACTTGAAGTGGGCGAAGGCTTTATTGGCTTCGGCCATCTTGTGGGTCTCATCCATCTTCTTGAATGCGTTGCCTCGTTTGTTGAAGGCGTCGTCCAGCTCCGAAGAGAGCCGCTCGATTATCCCTTTCTCGGAACGGTTGCGGGCCGCGGTGAGTATCCATTTCATCCCGATCGACTGGCTCTTCTCGAGCGTGACCTCGGTGGGCACCTGATAGTTGGCGCCGCCGATACGGGTCGATTTGACCATGACCTTCGGCCGGATGTTCTCGAGGGCGCGGCGGAACAGCTCGACGGGGCCGTCGTTCTTGCCCTTGGCCGCCTTTTCAAGCGCGCCGTAGACGATACTCTCGGCAACCGACTTCTCGCCTTTCAGCATGACCTTGTTGATGAATTTCTGGATGAGCACTTCGCCGTACTTCGAATCGGGAAGTATCTCTCTGTGCGATATGAACGCTTTTCTCGGCATGACTTTCCCCCTCTTTACTTAGGTCTCTTCGCGCCGTACTTCGAACGGCTCTGACGACGGCCATCGACCCCTGAAGTGTCGAACGTGCCGCGGACGATGTGATAGCGAACGCCGGGAAGGTCCTTGACGCGGCCGCCTCTCACGAGGACGACGCTGTGCTCCTGCAGGTTGTGGCCCTCGCCGGGGATGTAGCAGGTGACCTCGAAGCCGCTTGTCAGCCGCACACGGGCCACTTTACGCAGCGCCGAGTTGGGTTTTTTCGGCGTCGTGGTGTAGACGCGGACACATACCCCCTTGCGCTGAGGGCACGAGACCAGCGCGGGACACTTGCTCTTGTACTTGATCGCCTCTCTTCCTTTTCTGACCAACTGGTTGATCGTCGGCATCCTTGTTCTCCCCTTGTCTCTCCTGTTATAGACTGAGCAAAAAAACGTGGCCGATTGTAGTGTAGGGTCTTCGGCTGTCAAAGATTTTTTCCCTAGTGGAGATAACAGCTGATAATCAGAGGAAAAAAAAAGCGGCGCCCGGAGGCGCCGCCATAGGATGAATCGCCCTTTTCGGGGCCCGCTCACTTCTTCGGTTCGTCCGTCTCGTCCGGCTCCTGACCGCCGGGAAGCTCCTCGGCGAGCGACGCCTCATAGTTCCCTTCATGGTATTTCGGGAAGCCGGTACCGGCCGGTATCCGCTTGCCGATGATGATGTTCTCCTTGAGGCCGCGGAGCGTATCCACCTTCCTCTCGACGCTCGCGTTGGTGAGCACCTTGGTGGTCTCCTGGAACGAAGCGGCGGAGATGAAGGACTCGGTATTGAGCGACGCCTTGGTGATGCCGAGCAGTGCCGTTTCCCAGTTCGCCTGCTTCTTTCCCTCTTTCTCGGCGTTCGCATTGACCGCGTCAAGGATCTCCTTTTCTATCAGTTCGCCTTTCATGAGCGCCGTGTCGCCCGAATCGACGATGCGAACCTTGCGGAGCATCTGCCGGACGATGACCTCTATGTGCTTGTCGTTGATCGGGACGCCCTGCAGTTTGTAGACCTTCTGGACCTCCTGCACGAGGAACTTGGCCACCTCTATCTCGCCCTTGATGCGCAGTACGTCATGCGGATCGATGGACCCGTCGATGAGCGATTCGCCCGCCTCGATGAAGTCGCCGTCATGAACGTTGATGTGCTTTTCTTTCGGGACGAGGTAGATGCGCTGGTCGCCCGTTTCGGGGGTGACGGTGATCATGGTCTTGTTCTTGACCCCTTTGGTCTCGGTCGAGATGGTGATGTGCCCCTCGATCTCGCTGACGATGGCCGGGACCTTCGGCCGGCGCGCCTCGAAAAGGTCGGATATGCGCGGCAGACCGCCGGTGATGTCCTTGGTCTTGCGCGCCTCGCGCGGCACCTTGGCGAGTATCTTGCCCATAGTGACCTCGTCACCGTTCTTGACCTCGATATAGACGTTGACCGGCAGATGATAAAGCGCCTCGCCGCGGTCTATTTTCTTGGCTTTTTTCTTGGAGGAGTCGGTGATGAGTATCTTCGGTGCCTTCTTCGGGTCGCGGGAGTTGATGACGACCGTTTTGGAAAGACCGGTCTGCAGGTCCAGTTCCTCGCGGACCGTGATGCCGTTCTCGATATCCTCATACTTCACGAAACCGTCGGTTTCGGCGATGATGGGGGTATTGTAGGGGTCCCACTCTGCCAGTACGCGGTCCTTCTCGACCTTCTCGCCGTCCTTGACGAACAGCGTGGTACCGTAACTGACCGGATACTTCTCGCGCTCGCGCCCTTTTTCGTCGGTGATGATCACGCGGCCGTTGCGGTTCATGACCACATAGACCCCTTCGGTGCGCAGGGTCGCGGCGGACGGCTTTCCTTCGTAGTGCTTGGTGAGCAGTTTGATATCCTTGAAGCGGATGATGCCGCTGCGCTTCGCTTCGTGCGACGATTTTTCCGTGGTGCGCGACGCGACGCCGCCGACGTGGAAGGTACGCATCGTCAACTGGGTCCCCGGTTCGCCGATCGACTGGGCGGCGATGATGCCCGCCGCTTCGCCGACGTTGATGAGATGACCGCGCGACAGGTCGCGACCGTAGCATTTTGCGCAGACGCCGTACTTGGAACGGCAGGTAAGCGCCGAGCGGATGTAGATGGCGTCGATGCCGAGCGTTTTTATCTTCTCCGATCTCTCTTCGTCTATCATCTCGCCCGATTCGATGATGATCTCGCCCGTCTCGGGATCCTCGACATCATCCATCACAATACGGCCGAGCACGCGTTCCTTGAGCGGCGCGATCTCTTCACCCGAGTCGTTCAGCAGCGCCTCGGCCCAGATGCCGATGGTGGTGCCGCAGTCGTCCTCGACCACGACCACATCCTGCGCGACATCGACCAGACGGCGGGTCAGGTAACCCGAGTTCGCGGTCTTGAGCGCCGTATCGGCCGAACCCTTGCGGGCGCCGTGGGTCGATATGAAATAGTCGAGCGAATCGAGACCTTCCTTGAAGTTCGCGAGAATGGGCGTCTCGATGATCTCGCCCGAAGGCTTGGCCATCAGACCGCGCATACCGCCCAACTGACGGATCTGATCCTTGCTGCCGCGCGCCTTGGAGTCGGCCATGACATAGATGGGATTGTCGGAGGGGATGGTCACCTTGCCCCACTTTTCGTGCATGACCTCTTTTTCCTTCAACTGATCCATCATCTTCACGGTGACCCGTTCATTGGCCCGGTCCCACAGATCGACTATCTGGTTGTACCGTTCGCCGCGGCTTAATTTACCGACATTGTAGTTGTCCTCTATCTCGCGTATCTCCTTTTCGGTCTCGCGGATGATATCCCATTTTTCCGCAGGAACCTTGATGTCGGAGAGCGCTATGGAATAGGCCGCCTTGGTCGAGAACTCATAACCGAGGTTCTTGAGTTTGTCGGCGAAGATGACGGTCGCCTTGCCGCCCGACTTCCGGTAACTGAGATCGAGGATATCGGACCAGTTGCTCTTCTTGAACTGCTTGTTGATCATGGGGAAGCCGAGTTCGCGCGGGGTCACCTGCCACAGCAGGATGCGGCCCGGGGTCGTTTTGTGCAGGGTGCCGTCGATACGGACGAAGATGATCGACTGCCATTCCAGCACGCCGGCATCGCGCGCCATGAGCACCTCTTTCTCCGAATAGAAATGCTTCCCCTCGCCTTTCGCGTAGGGCCTCTCGGTGGTAAGGTAGTAGAGACCGAGGACGATATCCTGCGACGGCACGATGATCGGCGCGCCGGAGGCGGGGGAAAGGATATTGTTGGTCGACATCATCAGAACGCGCGCCTCGAGCTGCGCCTCGACCGACAGCGGCACATGGACCGCCATCTGGTCGCCGTCGAAGTCGGCGTTGAATGCGGTGCAGACCAGCGGATGGAGCCGCAGCGCCTTCGATTCGATGAGTATCGGTTCGAACGCCTGCATGCCCAAACGGTGGAGTGTCGGGGCGCGGTTGAGTATCACCGGATGTTCGCGGACCGCTTCTTCCAGCAGTTCCCACACCACATCCTCGCCGCTTTCGACCATCTGTTTGGCCCCCTTGACGGTGGAGACCAGACCGCGATCCTGCAGTTTGTTGTAGATGAAGGGCTTGAACAGTTCAAGCGCCATGATCTTGGGCAGCCCGCACTGGTGCAGTTTTAATTCGGGACCGATGGTGATGACCGAACGACCGGAGTAGTCGACTCGCTTACCGAGCAGGTTCTGGCGGAACCGCCCCTGTTTGCCGCGCAGCATATCGGAAAGCGATTTATAGGGGCGACCGTTGGGACCCTGTATCGGCCGGTGAACCTTGGTATTGTCGAACAGGGCGTCGACCGCCTCCTGCAACATCCGCTTCTCGTTCTTGATGATGACATCGGGCGCGCCGAGATCCATCAGTTTCTTGAGGCGATTGTTCCGGTTGATGACGCGACGGTAGAGGTCGTTCAGATCGCTCGTCGCGAAACGCCCGCCATCGAGCGGCACCAGCGGCCGCAGATCGGGCGGCAGGACCGGAAGGATGGTGAGTATCATGTTGAGCGGCCGCACATTCGATCGCATGAACTTGTTGAGGACGTTGATACGCTTCTGCTGCTTGGCGGCAAGACTCTTGTCGCCGGTCTGCGCCATACTCGCCTCGAGTTCCGCCCGTACCGCGATCACATCCATCTCTTCAAGCAGTTTCCGTATCGGCGCGGCGCCGGTCTCGGCGACGATGGAGCCTTCGCCGAACTTTTCAAGGAGTTCATGGTAGGACTCCTCGTCGATATAGTCGCCCTTCTTGACGCCGTTGATGGTCGACTCGAGTACCAGATACCCTTCGCAGTAGATGACCGAGTTGAGATTGGCGTTGCTGATCCCCAGCACGGTGCTGACATAGAACGGAGAGGTCTTGACATACCAGATGTGAGCGACCGGCGAGGCCAGCGTGATGTGTCCCATGCGGTCGCGCCGGACCTTCGATTCGATGACCTCGACGCCGCACTTTTCGCACACCATTCCCTTGTACTTCATCCGTTTGTACTTGCCGCACAGGCATTCGAAGTCGTTGACCGGCCCGAATATCTTGGCGCAGAACAGGCCGTCCTTTTCCGGTTTGAAGGTGCGATGGTTGAGCGTTTCGGGCTTCTTCACCTCGCCGTAGGACCACTCGAGGATCTTTTCCGGGGAGGCAAGCGCGACCTCCATCGCCTTGAAATCGAAGCTGCTCTTCGGTTTCTCGAAGATCTTGAAGATATCTTTCACCACGGGAGCCTCCCTTTACTGCTGATTCTCTTCGACCAGGGTCACATCGAGACACAGACTCTGCATCTCCTTCACGAGGACCGAGAACGAGGCCGGCACGCCGATATCGTATTTGTGCTTGCCGCGCACGATCGCCTCGTAGAGTTTCTTGCGCCCCTCGACATCGTCCGACTTCACCGTCAGGAACTCCTGCAGACAGTAAGCCGCGCCGTAGGCCTCGAGCGCCCAGACCTCCATCTCGCCCAGCCGCTGACCGCCGAACTGCGCCTTGCCGCCGAGCGGCTGCTGCGTGACCAGCGAGTAGGGCCCGGTGCTGCGGGCGTGGACCTTCTCGTCGACCAGATGGTGGAGCTTCAGGAAATACATGATCCCCACCGTGACATCCGATTCAAAAGTATCGCCCGTCCGTCCGTCGAACAGCGTTACCTTGCCCTGCTCCGGCTGGTCGGCGTAAGTAAGCAATTCACGGATATCCTCTTCCTTCGCGCCGTCGAAGACCGGAGAGGCCATATAAACGCCGCCTTTCATCGATTTGATGAACGAGTGGACATCGTCGTCGTCGGCCTCGTCGATGAGTTTGGATACCGCCGCCGACGGTGCAAGTATCTTTTTCAACTCGGCCCGGAGCTTGGCGCCCGACCAGTTCTGTTCGACATACTTGTTTATCTTTTCACCGATACGGCGCGCCGCGAGTCCCAGATGGACCTCGAGGATCTGGCCGATGTTCATGCGTGAGGGGACGCCGAGCGGATTGAGGACTATGTCTACCGTACGGCCGTCCTGCATATAGGGCATATCCTCTTCGGGCAGCAGGAGCGACACGACGCCCTTATTGCCGTGACGGCCCGACATCTTGTCGCCTACCGACAGTTTACGCTTGATGGCGACGAAGACCTTGACCGACTTGATGACGCCGGGGGCGAGATCGTCGTTCTTGGTCACCTGCTTCATCTTGTTGTCGTATATCCGGCGGATCGTTTCCAGTTTACGACGCAGAGACAGCAGGTGCTCCTTTACCTGTTTCATCGTATTGCGGTCGGCGACGCTGACCCGGTCCAGATAGGTTTCGGGTATCTTCGCGACGCTGTCGGCGGTCAATTTCTCCCCTTTCTTGAGAAGAGACTGTCCCTTGTCGTGCTTCAGCTCCGCATCGGTGGTCTTGCCGGTGATCAATTTACGGATGATGTCGTATGTGTAGACCTCTATGATGCGGATCTCGTCGTCGCGATTCCGCTTGAGAATATCGAGCTGTTCCTTTTCCTGCTCCTTCATCCGGCCGTCCTTCTTGGTCCCCTTGCGGGCAAAGATGCGGGCGTCGATGACGACCCCCTCGACCCCCGGCGGCACATACAGCGAACTATCCTTCACATCGCCCGCCTTCTCGCCGAAGATGGCGCGAAGCAGTTTTTCTTCGGGAGAAAGCACCGTCTCTCCCTTGGGCGTCACTTTACCGATGAGGATATCGCCCGCCTTGACCTTCTGGCCGATGCGGATGATGCCCGACTCGTCGAGTTTGCGGAGCACCTCGTCGGGGGCGTTCGGGATATCGGCCGTTATCTCCTCCGGCCCGCGCTTGGTGTCGCGCGCCTCGCAGACGAATTCCTCTATATGGACGGAGGTGAAGGTGTCCTCCTTCAGAAGCCGTTCGTTGACGAGTATCGAATCCTCGAAGTTATAGCCGCTCCACGGCATGAAGGCGATGAGAATATTGCGGCCGAGCGCCAATTCGCCGCGATTTATGGCGGGACCATCGGCCAGCGTATCGCCCTTCGCCACGCGGTCTCCCACATTCACCACGGGCCGCTGGTCCACTTCCGTGTTCTGGTTCGAACGACGGTGCTTGACCAGATTGTAGATATCGACATCAACCATTTCATCGGTCTCCGCCTCATCCACCTTTATCACGACGCGGGTCGCGTCGACCTTGACCACTTCGCCGCTCCGTTTCGCATATATCGTGTAGCCCGAATCGCGGGCGACGTACCGTTCCATGCCTGATCCGATCAGCGGCGCATCGGTGCGTATCAGAGGAACCGCCTGACGCTGCATATTCGAACCCATCAGCGCGCGGTTGGCGTCATCATGCTCAAGGAATGGGATGAGCGCCGCGGAGACCGACACGATCTGCACCGGGGTGAGATCCATCAGCGTCACCTCTTCGCGGGGAAGGCGCACGATATCGCCTCTCTCGCGAGCATTGAGATATTCATCCTTCAGCAGGTTCTTCTCGACCACCGTGGAGGAGGGAGCGATCTTGTGCTTCTGCTCTTCGATGGCATCAAGGTAGACTATTTTGGAGGTCAGTTTATTCTTCTCGACGACCCGGTAGGGGGTCTCTATATACCCGAATTCATTGATGCGGGCGAAAGTGGTCAACGATACGATAAGACCGACGTTCGGACCTTCCGGCGTCTCGACCGGACAGATGCGGCCGTAATGGGTCTTGTGGACATCGCGCACTTCGAAACTGGCGTGTTCACGCGCCAAGCCGCCGGGACCGAGCGCCGACAGACGCCGTTTGTGGGTCATCTCCGACAGCAGGTTGGTCTGATCCATGAATTGCGACAACTGGCCGCCGGCGAAGAATTCCTTGAGAACCGCGGTCACCTGCTTGTAACTGATGACCTCATAGGGGGTCAGCGTCTCGATGGCCGAACCGGCGAGTTTCTCCTTGATGCTGTGCGCCATGCGCAAAAGACCGGTCTTGAAGACATCCTCCAGCAGTTCTCCCACCAGACGGACGCGGCGGTTGCCGAGATGGTCGATGTCGTCGGCCACACCGCGACCATCGCTCAGATTGAGCAGGTAAAGGACCGTGTTGAACACATCCTCTCGACGCAGCAGACGATATCCGAGGTCGACGTTCTCGCCGAATTTATGGTTCATCCGGAGCCGACCGACCGAACTGAGATCGTAGTTCTCCGGGTTGAGGAACAGATTCTTGAAATAATTCTCGGCCACTTCGAGATTGACCGGGTTGGAGGGGACCATGATCTTGTATATCTCGACATAGGCCTCTTCGCGGGTCTTGACCTTGTCGACCTTGAGGGTATCGGACAGATGCGACGAATACTTCATGTTCTCGATGTAGATGGTCTCGATGGGGCCGGCCGCCTTTTTCGATAGATCATCGAGCAGGGTCGCCGTGATCTCGTCGTTCACATCGGCCAGCAACGCGCCGCTCTTGTCGAATACCGCGCGATAGAGCCGTTTTCCGACGAGATGTTCCGGATCGACCAGTATCTCGTCGATACCCAGTTTCTTGAGCCGGGCCAGAACGCCGGTCTGAAACACCTTCCCCTCGTGGGCGATGATGGCGCCGTCCTTGTCGAGTATATCGACCGGGATCTTCTGGTTCTTGAGACTTTCGACATCTTTCTCATGATCGAGCACCTTGACGGCGCCGCGCTTGGTGAACGCGAACTTTTCCGATATATAGTAACTTGAGATTATATCCTCTTTCGTGTAGCCCCACGCTTTCAGGAAGATCGTAGCGGGGAACTTCTTTTTGCGATCTATCTTGACATACAGCAGATTCTTCGAGTCGAACTCCAGATCAAGCCACGATCCATGGTACGGGATAAGGCGCGACATGAAGATATCGGACCCGGTGGATGAGCGGGTCTTGTCGTAATCGAAGAAGGTGCCGGGCGAACGGTGGAGCTGATTGACGATGACCCGTTCGGTGCCGTTGATGATGAAGGTGCCGTATTCGGTCATATGGGGAATAGAGCCGAAATGGATGTCCTGCTCCTTGATATCGTTAAGTCCCTTGCGGGCCCCGGTCTGATCTATCTCATAGGAGGCGAGCGCCACCTTTATCTTGAGCGGCAGTTCATAGGTCGCACCGCGCAGTTTGCACTCCTCGACATCGTAGAGCGGTTCGCCGAGCGTGTAGCCGCCGAAGGTGAGTTCGATGGCATTGTTGAAGCTGGTGATCGGGAACACCGCCTTGAACGCCGATTCAAGCCCGGTCACGGTCCGGTCAGACGGAGCCGCGTCCCGTTGCAGGAACTGGACGAACGAATTTTTCTGGACCTGCAGCAGATCGGGCACCGCCTCGACCTGTTTGGTGATCTTCCCGAACCACCGCCGTGTCCTGAAATTGGCCTGACCAAGGATACCCATTGCGACCTCTCTTATGTTGGTTGCCGCTACCTTCTACCCAATACAACGAAAAACGGGTAAGGCAGTATAAACCTACTGCCTTACCTACGATCAACGCAAACTGTACAAAGGACCGGAGCCGATTACTTGATCTCGACCTCGGCGCCCGCTGCGACCAGCTTTTCCTTTATTTTATTCGCTTCTTCCTTGTTGACGCCCTCTTTCACGGTCTTCGGCGCGCCGTCAACGAGATCCTTGGCCTCCTTCAGCCCCAGATTCGTGATGGTGCGTATCTCCTTGATGACCTCGAGCTTCTTCGCGCCCGCCGCCTTGAGGATGACGTCGAATTCGGTCTTTTCCTCAACCGCCGCCGCCGGAGCCGCCGCCGCCGCAACGGCCACCGGAGCCGCCGCGCTGACACCCAGTTCGGTCTCAAGTTCCTTGATGAGCTCGGCGAGCTCGAGAACGGTCATACCCTTGATGAATTCCTTCACTTCTGCTTTGGTAGCCATGTCTTTCTCCTCTCTGATTAGGTTGTTGGCTCAGTTCCCTTGTTCCTTCTTGTCCTTGTACGCCGCGAGCACCCGCAGGAACGACTGCGGCACCGCCGCAAGCAGGCACACGAACTTCTGCGGTACCGCCTGCATCGTGCCGAGCAGCTTGGCCTGCAGTTCAGGCTTTCCGGGCATCTCCGAAAGCATCTTCACGTCACTTGCCGTGAGTAATCTTCCGTCGATCATGCCGCCCTTGACGACGAAACCCTTGTCCTTCTCGACGTACTTTTTCAAGATCTTGGCGCCGACCGTCTGGTCGTCCAACGTCGTTACGACAAGCGATGTCATCCCCTTGAAAAGTTTCGCCATGCCGGCATACTGGGTCTCCTGCAGGGCGATCTTTGCAAGGGTGTTCTTTACGACAAGGATCTTGACGCCGCTCTTCGCGCACTCCTTACGGATGGGCGTGAAGGTCGTCATCGGAACCTTGCCGAAGTCCATGGCGATGCATGAGGAAGCGCCCGAAAGAAGCTTCTTGATCTCTGCGACCACCTGTTCTTTCTTGACTCTTTCCATCAACTTCTCTCCTTAATTCTGCTGGCCCGCGAAGACAGAAGCGACATGTCTCCGGCAGGAGATTAAGCCGACCTAATCGGCACCCGCCTTCTCAGACCAGAACCGTTTCAACTCCTATTTTGCCTGATCCAGGATCTCCGTCTCATCCAGTTTGACGCCGGGCCCCATGGTGCTCGACATCGATATCTTTCTGATGAAGGAACCCTTCGCGGTCGAAGGCTTCAACTTCACCAGATTCCGGAACAATTCCAGCGCGTTTTCGTACAGCTTCTGCGAACCGAAGCTCACCTTGCCGATCGGGACGCACAGAACGCCGGTCTTGCTGACCTTGAACTCGCCCTTGCCCGCTTTCGCCAGTTTCACCGCGCCGGCGATGTCGTTGGTGACGGTGCCGACCTTCGGGTTGGGCATAAGGCCGCGGCGCCCGAGGATCTTGCCGAGTTTGCCGACCTTGCCCATCATGGCGGGGGTCGTCAACAGTTTGTCGTAATCGACCCAGCTTTCCTTTTCGATCTTTTCGATCATTTCATCGCCGCCTGCGAAGTCGGCGCCGGCGGCTTTGGCCTCCTCGACCTTGTCGGGGGGGACGATCGCCAGCACGCGGACCACTTTACCCAGACCGTGCGGGTAGACGCAGGTGCCGCGAACCATCTGGTCGGACTTTTTCGGATCAATACCGAGATTTATCGCCAGATCGACCGTTTCGTCGAATTTCTTGGAGGCACCCTTGGTCATGAAACCGAAGGCCTCCTCAAAGCGGTACTTTTTCGCGCTGTCATACAGCTTGACGGTGTCCGCGAGCCTTTTTGCAAGATGCGCCATAACAGAACTCCCTTTGTTACTCGACCGTGATGCCCATGCTTTTGGCAGTTCCCGCTACGGACCTCTTGGCAGCCTCAAGATCGGTCGTGTTCAGGTCCTCCAGTTTTGTTCTCGCGATCTCTTCGACCGCTTTGACGGAGACCGTTCCGACCTTCTTCTTGTTGGGCTCCCCGGATCCCTTCTCCTTGTTGGCCGCCTTGAGCAGCAGCTGCGACGTCGGAGGAGTCTTGGTCACAAACGAGAAGGAACGATCGGCATACACCGTGATGACCACGGGGATGATGAAGCCCTTCTGAGCCTGTGTCTTTGCATTGTACTGCTTACAGAACTCCATGATGTTGACGCCGTGCTGACCGAGCGCGGGACCAACGGGCGGAGCAGGGTTCGCCTGGCCGGCAGGAATTTGCAGTTTGATACTTGCGATGACCTTTTTAGCCATGACCTTCTCCTTACGTTAATCCTCGATCTTCTCGACTTGCGAGAAGCTCAGTTCGACGGGTGTTGAACGCCCAAATATATTCACCAGAACATCTAACCTTTCCTTGCCTTCCTTGACATCGTCGATGACCGCCTTGAAACCCGCGAAGGCCCCGTCCTTTATCAGGATCATCTCGCCCTTTTCGAAGGTTATCTCTCTGGCGGTCTTGATCTCGCCGTCCAGCATCATCTTGCGGATGCGCTCGATCTCGAGCGCCGTTATCGGGGTCGGCTTGACGCCGGCATCCTTGTCGAAACGCTTCCGTTCGCCGACGAAAGCCGGTTTGCGGATGAAGGCGACGCTCTTGATGAGCAACCACGCATCGTCGGAGTATTCCATCTGGATGAAGACATACCCCGGGTAAAGGTTCTTCTTGACCTTGCGTTTCTTTTCTCCCTTCTTTTCCTCTATCTCTATCTCGGGAACGATGATCTCGCCGAAATGGGCCTGCATCTTGCGGTCCTCGACTATCTTGAGGATAGCCGTGCGGAGTTTGTTCTCCTGACCCGATTGCGTATGGATCGCGTACCACTTCATGCCGTTACCTGCCACCCCTGTCCATCAGTAAATGAGAAGCGTGAAGTTCGACCAGATGAGGTCGAGCACGAAGAAGACGACCACCATGATACCGACGAAGACGAAGACCGATATGGTCGTTACCCGCGTCTCGTCCTTGGTCGGCGTGGTCACTTTTTTGATCTCCTCTATCACCTCGTCGAGTTCGGCCCGGTAGTGCCCCTTCTTGCCGGCCCACAGGAACCATGTGATCGCCGCCGATAGGAACAGGCCGACGAGCGCCTTGAGCGGCAGGAAGCCGGCCAGCTGGTAATCGGCCAGATCGATCCGGCGGATGCCCAGCACCGCGTCGGCCATCGAGACGGCGAAATAAGTGACTGCGGCGAAAAACACCGCATAGGCGATAAGGATAAGTTTCCCGTTCTTCATCTATGGTCGCTCCGGTTATCCTTTATAAACAGAAATGGCAGGCCAGGCAGGACTTGAACCCGCAGCCCTCGGTTTTGGAGACCGATGCTCTACCAGTTGAGCTACTGACCTGCATGCATGCCGACATGGATTATACCTTCCCCTCTTTGTGCGGGGTGTGTTTGCGGTCGTGCGAACAATACTTGCTGATCTCGACCTTGTCGGCCGTGTTCTTCTTGTTCTTGGTGGTCGTATAGTTCTTCCGTTTGCACTCCGAACAGACCAGCGTGATCTTTATCCGGTTGCCGCCTTTCTTTTTAGAAGCCATGGTTCACTCTCTCTTTTTTATTCTACGATCTTGGTCACAACGCCGGCGCCCACCGTGCGGCCGCCTTCACGGATCGCGAAACGGAGGCCTTCCTCCATCGCGATCGGGCATATCAGTTCCACCGTGATCTTGATGTTGTCGCCCGGCATGATCATCTTCACCCCTTCGGGCAGATTAAGCACGCCCGTCACATCGGTCGTTCTGAAGTAGAACTGCGGACGGTAGCCGTCAAAGAACGGCGTGTGACGGCCGCCTTCTTCCTTCGACAGAACATATATCTCCGCCGTGAATTTCTTGTGCGGCGTGATCGAGCCCGGCTTCGCCAGTACCTGACCGCGTTCCACGTCCTCTTTCTTGATACCGCGCAGCAGGCACCCTACGTTGTCGCCCGCCTGTCCTTCGTCCAGCAGTTTCCGGAACATTTCCACTCCCGTCACCACTGTCTCCTGCGTCACGGTGATACCCACGATCTCCGCTTTGTCCGCTACGTGGATAACGCCGCGCTCGATACGGCCCGTTACCACCGTTCCGCGGCCCGATATCGAGAAGACGTCCTCGATCGGCATCAGGAACGGTTTGTCCACCGCACGCACCGGATCGGGTACGTAGCTGTCCACCGCCGCCATCAGGTCATGGATGCATTTCGCGTCGTCGCCGTCCGGGTTGTCCGTGTTCAGCGCTTTGAGCGCGCTTCCCCGGATTATCGGGATGTCGTTCCCCGGGAATTTGTACCCCGTCAGCAGTTCGCGCAGCTCCATTTCCACCAGTTCGATCAGTTCCGGATCGTCCACCAGATCCACCTTGTTCAGGAAGACCACCATGTACGGCACGCCGACCTGATACGCAAGCAACACATGTTCGCGCGTCTGCGGCATCGGGCCGTCGGTCGCCGCGACGACCAGTATCGCTCCGTCCATCTGCGCCGCGCCCGTTATCATGTTCTTTATGTAGTCCGCGTGGCCCGGACAGTCGACGTGCGCGTAGTGCCGCTTCTCCGTCTCGTATTCCACGTGCGCCGTCGCTATCGTGATACCGCGTTCCCGTTCTTCCGGCGCTTTGTCTATCTGATCGAACGACACGAATTTCGCCTTGCCTTTCGCCGCAAGTGTCTTCGTGATCGCCGCCGTCAGCGTCGTCTTGCCGTGGTCTATGTGGCCGATCGTTCCCACGTTCACATGGGGCTTCGTCCTGTTGAATTTCTCCTTCGCCATCTCTCCGCCTCCTTCTTAAGGTTGTTAGCGTTGCCTCTTGCCTGTATACTTTTCCTCTTTCAAAAAACATGGAGCCCACGGTCGGACTCGAACCGACGACCTCGTCCTTACCAAGGACGCGCTCTAGCCGCCTGAGCTACGAGGGCTCGTAACATGGAGCGGGAAACGGGATTCGAACCCGCGACCCTTAGCTTGGAAGGCTAATGCTCTAGCCAGCTGAGCTATTCCCGCGCAGAAAAACAGAAAACGGATGGTGGAGAGGGGAGGTTTCGAACCTCCGTAGTCGTATGACAACAGATTTACAGTCTGCCCCCTTTAGCCACTCGGGAACCTCTCCACATATATACATAATATGGAGCTAGCGATGGGACTCGAACCCGCAACCTACCGATTACAAATCGGTGGCTCTGCCAATTGAGCTACGCTAGCGTGCGTGTCTCTTCGGTTGTCAAAAAACCTTAAAAGCAGGCAGAATATACACAGTGGGGGGGCGATGTCAAACTTTTTTTTCCGGCTTCAAAAAAAGTGAATAGGGTTTGCGCAGGCGGGTCACCTACTGTCGGTGAACTTTTTTGAGAGCAAACTTGACAACCGCACGTTTGGTGTTACCATGCCCATTAACATTTTTTGTGTTCCTTGGCTTTTATTAACCTGTCTCTGGAGGTAAAACAGAGATGAAAAAGCTTTTCCTTCTCATGCTTGCTTTCATGTTCGCCATGCTGATCGTCAGCTGCGGCGACGAGAAAGAGGATCCGGTGGACAACGAACCCGAGGTCGACGACACCGTGACCCCCGATGACGCCACCACCCCGACCGATGAGACCGTTACCGAAGAAGAACCCGACACCGACGGCGCCGAACCGGTCGCCTGCAAACTCGAAGACACCTTCTTCGAGGCTCAGCCGGAAGAATGGACCGCCTTCTTCACCATGAAGATGTCGGGCCTCATCAACGACGCCGCCA
>ERZ1645192.264-NODE-264-length-40875-cov-10.244463_pt1 | contig 40875 bp, 24 predicted proteins | sample MGYA00575354_ERZ1645192 | MGnify/ENA primary metagenome ERZ1645192 (study PRJEB40844, sample SAMN11349763) | freshwater sediment metagenome | isolation source: river sediment | host: Sediment | place: India: Faizupur Khadar , New Delhi | collected 2017-02-21 ...
GTTGCTGGTTACTTCAATTTCAGATTTCTGAATCCTTTTCCCCACTGTCGTTGCGGGTCGCGCTTCGGCGGGACGAAGCAATCTTTTGCCCTTTTTACCGTCATGCCTTACTCCTTCGCCCATGCCTCAGCAGCCTTAACCGCCCTCTTCCATCCTTTTATAAGCGATCCGGTGAGTTCATGATCAATAACGGGGACGAATGTTCTGTCGATCTGCCACTGCTTTGAAAGATCATCAATGTTCTTCCAGTAAGCAGTTGCAAGTCCTGACAAATATGCCGCTCCAAGTGCAGTCGTCTCGGTTACCTTCGGTCTGATTACGCTTGCCTGCAGGAGATCGGACTGGAACTGCATGAGGCTGTTGTTGACTGTGGCTCCTCCGTCGACCCTCAGTTCCCGGATGTCGATTCCGGAATCCTTCTCCATGGCCTCCAGCACCTCGAGTGTCTGGTAAGCTATGCTGTCGAGGGCAGCTCTGGCAATGTGGGCAGTTGTCGAGCCTCTTGTGAGGCCGACAATTGTTCCCCGGGCATGCTGGTTCCAGTAAGGGGCGCCCAGTCCGGCGAATGCAGGTACGAAATAGACGCCGTCGCTGTTGCTCACCCTTCCTGCAAGCTTTTCAACATCGGCCGATCTGGCTATGACGCCCAGACTATCGCGCAGCCACTGTACCACAGCGCCTGCTATGAAAATTGAACCTTCGAAGGCATACCTGGTCTCATTTCCTATTTTCCAGGCAACGGTAGTCAGAAGCCTGCTTTTTGACGCTATAGGTTTGTCGCCTATGTTCATCATCATAAAGCAGCCTGTACCATAAGTGTTCTTTACCATACCGGGTTCGATACACATCTGGCCGAACAGGGCAGCCTGCTGATCGCCTGCTATCCCTGCCACAGGGATCTCCGATGAAAACTGACCTTCGGTGGCGCCATAAATCTCACTCGACGACCTGACATTGGGCAGCATGCTTTCAGGAATTCCAAAGACATCCAGCAGCTCCTTGTCCCACTGAAGGGTATGAATATTGAAAAGCATGGTTCTGGATGCATTTGACACATCTGTGATATGAAGCTTCCCGCGCGAGATGTTCCATACAAGCCATGAATCGACGGTTCCAAAGGCAAGCTCTCCCTTTTCAGCAAGCTCACGTGCACCTGTTACATTGTCGAGTATCCATTTCACCTTTGTTGCCGAGAAATAAGCATCAACTATCAGTCCGGTTTTTTCAAGAATCATGGTATCGGTTCCATCAGCCTTAAGCCTGTCGCAAAAGTCGGCTGTTCTGCGATCCTGCCACACAATGGCATTGTAAACGGGTTTCCCTGTGATCCTGTTCCATACCACTGTGGTTTCCCTCTGGTTGGTGATACCAATGGCAGCAATATCAGAGCTTTTTAATCCGGCTTTGGCCAGAACCTCTGTTGCCACCCCGATCTGGGTCGACCATATCTCTTCAGGTTCATGTTCCACCCATCCGGGCCTGGGGTAGATCTGGGTGAATTCCTTTTGCGCGGAAGCTACAGGTTTCCCGGAATGATTGAAGATAATGGCGCGGGAACTTGTTGTTCCCTGATCAAATGAGAGAATAAAATCCTTCATGCAACAATGATCTTAATTATTAGATATAATTTACAATCAGCTCTTTATAATTGCGAAGCTGCTTTTCAATCCAATCACTTCCGAATCCGAGTTCCTCAGCCATAATTCCGGCAACAAGAGGTCCGGCTTCAGCGCTGGCCCGGGCATCGAGGAAAAGCGCCCTGGTCCGGCGGGCAAGCATATCCTCCAGCGTCCTGGGCATTTCATTTCTTGTTATCCATACAATTTCAGCCTTGCAGTAGGGGAGCCGCGGATGTACAAGCTCTCCCATCCCGGGTTCATTCTCAATAAGATTAACGATATCGGGTGCACCGTCTCCATATTTCCTGAGGTGTTCAGGAATTTTATGAATGCCATTGGAACAAAAACTGAAATTCCTTGTTTTGCATTCCTTCTTCCCGAGAATACCTGCTTTTATAGCTTTATCAATGGTTTCCTCTGCCATTCTCCTGTATGAAGTCCATTTTCCGCCTATAATTGAAAGAAGCCCTGAACGTGAAAGCGTTATCTTGTGCCTTCTCGACACTTCCTTTGTAGCTTCTGGTTTGTCGGGATTTGCTGCCAGAGGCCTGAGCCCGGCAAAGATGCAGAGAACATCTTCCCTTAAGGGAGGCCTGGTAAGATATTTCCCGGCAGTGCGGAGAATGAAGTCGATCTCTTCCTGAAGAGCTTTTGGTTCAAGGCTCACTTCATTAAGGGGAGTGTCGGTAGTTCCTGCAACGACTTTTCCGTACCAGGGTATTGCAAAAAGAACACGGCCGTCGTCGGTTTTCGGGATCATGATTGCCGAATCGCTTTTCAGAAAGCTTCTGTCGAGGACAATATGGACGCCCTGACTTGGCCTTATGGTTGCCAGGGCTGAGGGATCGTCCATTTTGTGTATCTGATCGGCAAATACGCCGGTTGCATTAATAACAAGTTTCGATTTTACATTGTAGACCTTTCCGGATTCGACATCAGTGACTTCAACTCCGCTGATCCGGCCCTGGCTGTTCTTTAATAGATTATCTACCCTGAAATAGTTAAGCGTTGTTCCTCCGTTCTCAACACAGGCCGATGCAAGCGCCACAGCCATACGGGAATCATCGAACTGCCCGTCATGATAAACAATTCCTCCTTTCAGTCCCTCAGCTTTCAGGGGCGGGATTCTTTCTAAAGCTGTTGAACGTTTGATGAAATATGATTTTCCCATGCTCAGTCGTCCTGAAAGAAGATCATAGAACTTAAGTCCGACAGTATAAAGGAAAACATCCCAGTAGGTATAAACTGGTATTACAAATTCCTGGTTGGCAGTGAGATGAGGCGCATTCCTCAGCATCAGCCCACGCTCGTAAAGAGCTTCCTTCACAAGAAGTATGTCGCCCTGCGAAAGATACCTTACCCCGCCGTGAACCAGCTTGGTGCTCCTTGATGATGTACCCTTTGTGAAATCCGACTGTTCGAAGAGAATAGTCCTGTATCCCCTTGTTGCAGCATCGAGCGCGATCCCGAGTCCCGTGGCCCCTCCTCCTATCACAACTATGTCCCATTCCGGCGGCTGATTACTTTCAAGCCGGCCTGTCAGCGTTTCCCTGTTCATATAAAAGGCAGTTTATTTAAACCGGAACAAATGTTACAAATAATATTGATGATTACCTGAATCGAGGTTTAAAATTATCAATTAATTGTTAAATACCCCCTTCCCAACCTTCCCCCAAGGGGGACGGGGCCGGCAAAGCCTTTCCCCCCTGGGGGAAACGGGAAAGGGGGTGATATAAATGTCATTATTTGTAAAACTTCAGACACGCAGGCATCCTCACCTGAGCCGAATCCACAGCTTTCTCAGCCAGTCCGTCTGACCTGTTGATCCTGAACACGGTTATCTTGTCGGATTTCTGGTTTCCCGAGATCAGGTATCTGCCTGAAGGATCAATTACGAAATTACGGGGCCAGTCGCCTCCGCATGAACTGTGCCCTGCGGGTTCAAGAAGCCCGTCGGGAAGTATTTTAAAGGTTGCGATGTTATTTTCCCCTCTGTTTGATCCGTAAAGGAATCTTCCATCACCGCTGATTCTCACCTCTGCACAGTAGTTGTTCGAAGCGATGCCGCCCTTCATTGCAGGGAGAGTCTGAAGCAGTCTGAGTTCCTTGCCCTCTTCCACAGCAAACACCATCATCGTCGAACCCAGTTCATTGATCACGTAAAGCCTTTTGCCGTCGCTGTTGAATGTAAAATGACGGGGCCCTGACCCTTGAGGAAGGGTAGTGATCCCGTTTTCCAGCTGTTTCAGTTTTCCTGTAGTGCTGTTGAAGTCATAGGCCACTATTCTGTCGAGACCCAGGTCGGTGACGTATACATGGCGGCCTGCCGGATCGTGCAGTATCATATGGGCATGCGATCTGTCGGGCTGTTCCCTGTCATAAAGGATTGTGTCGGTGATCATCTCGGGCAATCCGCTTTCATCGAGTCTGACCACGGCTATTGATCCGTTTGGATAGTTAGCGATAAAAAGATATCCGCTGTCGGCCGACATGGAAATATAGCAAGGTCCGCCATAGGGGATGAGCATCTCATTAACCTTTTCAAAACCTGAATTTTCCTCATCGTACCTGAATGTCGACAGTCCGCCGCCAAACTGTCCATTAAATTCCATTACCTCGTTTGCTATATAAAAAAGGTCTGTTGTGCCGGAATAACAGAACCAGGACGGGCTTGGACCGACATCGGATGCGAAAACGTACTTCAGTTTTCCGCTTGCCGGTTTGAATTCAAATACCGCCATGGCTTTCTCACCCTCCCTCTCAGTGAAACCACCTACGAAGAGCCGCGGGCTCTGGCGGCAGGAGGTGAGTAAAAAGATTGCTGAAATCAGAATGAAGCCCGTTGATAATAATTTCCTTATCATATTTGATCCCTTATTTGTCAGTACCGGATTGTTTTTTTCTTTTTCACTTCCCTGTATTTCCTGTCAAGCTCATCCATCGTCACCCTGACGCTGATGAGCCAGGGTTCCTCATCCTTTGCCCAGTGCCCATAGGTGGTTACAACAAAAGTCCCGTCAGGCAGGAGCTCTATACCGGGGTAGCAGCAATCCCAGCTGTGGATGTTATCCTTGAACCGTATCCTGTACTTTCCGGGTTTCCCTTTTACAAGGTCCTTCCAGGTTCCTGCCCAGCCTGCCCAGTCGCCTTCAGTGGGACTTCCCTGGCCGGTCTCTGAAGCAAGCTTGCTGTAATTCACTTCATTCCTTTCCTTAGCAAGAGCTTCAAGGCCGGGCCTGTAACTTACCGGGCTTATATCCCTGAAAACTACAAGCAGCCGCCCGTCGGGTGCATATTTTAACACATGCCTGTCGCCATTCAGCTCATTTGGCATGGGTCGCGGGTCAGTCCAGGTTCTGCCTTCATCCTTTGAGAATATTATCTGAGAGTTAGCCTTTCTTGCATTTTCTCTCAGAAGAACAGCCAGTGTCTTTCCGTCGGGCGATCTTATCACCCCGGGTTCGCAGAGGTTCATGTCGCGGCGGCTCAGGATCGTTTCAGGCTTTGTCCATGTCAGTCCTCCATCGGTTGAGAAGGTTTTGTAAAGAGTGAAAAGAGCCTGGTCGTTGGTTTTTCTGTCCTCCCTGTATTTCTCCTGCCCGTCGGATGTAAAGAATCTCATATCATCATGGAACAACGCCATATAGTGTCCTTTGCCCGTTTTCAGTTCAGTCAGTGCTCCCATTACCACAATCCCTCCCCAGTCACCTGCCGGTTCCAGTTCGCTCCATGTCATGCCGTCATCTTCGGAGTGGGCCAGCCTTGCCGGGTAGAGGCCAGAGAACATAATAAGGTGTTTCTTCCCCGAGGGATCGACGGTCGGAAATATGGTAGGTACTTCGAGTGAGGTCTTCCAGCTTTCGGGGGTAGGAAGGCGTTCGCTCCAGGTCAGTCCGCCGTCGGTACTGCGTTTATAAACTATCTCGCCTCTGCCATGGCCTTTCGGATAGACAGTCAGGATGGTTCTTCCGTCTTCGAGAAGTACTGTTGTCGGATGGCCGAGATATTGCCCCTTTTCCCTGTCGACTACCACCTGACGGGAGGATTCGTCATTGAGGTCGATGATTGGAATTGACAGATAGGACTCAGGATTCTTTATCTGTGAGAAGGAGATCAGGGAGAAAGCTGAAAACAGGATTGAAAAGATATATTTATTCATTTTTAAAAGATTTAACCACTGAGAACACAGGGAAACACGGAGAGGAAAAGAACGAAATAATATCATCAGATTGATTAAATCTCTGTGGCCCTCTGTGCTCTCTGTGGTTGAAAAAAATAACTACGCAGGACCAGGGACTTAATTAAAAAAGAGGCTGATTTCACAGCCTCTTTAAGTATTTTACACTTCAAAACTATCGCATTCGCGGTAGGCCTGTATGACCCGGGCTTCGCCCTCTTTGGTTCCTCTCTGGCTTATTCCGTGCTCCATGCACAATGTGCCGTCGTACTTCTTGTTATACAGATATTTGAAGATATTTTTGTAATTTATCTCACCGGTGGTAGGCTCATTCCTTCCCGGATTATCGCCAAGGTGGATTGCAGCAATCTCACTCCAGGCCATCTCGAGGTTAGGGATGAGGTTACCCTCACTGATCTGCTGATGATAAAGGTCATCCAGTGTTTTGCATGATACCCTGTTCACAGCCCTGCAGATTGCATATGACTGAGGAATTCCCTTGAGGAACAACCCCGGGTGATTTGTGTGATGATTAAGCGGTTCAAGAACTAATGTCACTCCTGCCGGTTCCATAACGTCGCAGCAATATCTCAGGTTGTCGATTGCATTGGCTGTCTGGTAATCCATATGGAGTTTCATATCATACCTGCCGAGGACGATAAGCGCCAGTTTGGCGCCGGTCCTTTTTGAGAATTCTGCTCCCTCTTTCATCTGGGCGACAAGCATATCACGAACCTCCTGAGTGTTGAGGACAAAGTCCTGCTTCCCGGAATCGGCCCTGAGAACATAGGGACCGAAATCCATCCCTAGGCGGTTCAGTTCGCTCATTATCTTATCCTGAACCGCAGGTTCCCTTCTCATAATATTATTGTCGAAGACAGCTCTGAAACCCTGATCGTAAATGAACTTAATGTTGTCGATGGGATCCTGGCCCGCGTGTTGCCTGAACATGCCCAGTCCCGGTGCATACTTAAGCTTAAAGGGAGTAACGGCATCTGCCGCCTTCTGCTGTCCGGAGGCTTTTGCAGATCCTAAAATGGCAGGTGCTGCCAGAAATGCAGCACCTGTCGTTGCTTTTTTTATAAAATCTCTTCTTGAATTACTCATTTTCGAGAATTTTTTATTTAGTTGCCTGCGGCCTGCCTGGCAGCTCTTCTCCTTGCCTGTTCTGCAAGCTGCTCGGGTGTCGGAGGAACGTATGGTTCTCCTGCGATCGGAACTTCCTTGACGATATCAACCGGACCGAGTGCAAATACAGACGGGCCAAGTTTGAGGTCGGAGTTCATCATTTCCTCGTAAGTGGTTTCTTTTCCGGTATAAGCTGAGATCCTTCCCATGATGCCAACCATTGTAGAGATGGCTGTGGCTTCAAGTTCATTGAATACCTTTCCTGTACGGATTGCGGTAACCAGGTCGATATGTTCCTGAACATAAGGATCGACGCTGGGGCGGTTTGTAGGCTTTCCGTCGGCATCGAGTGGATACTCATATTTCCAGAGGTCGGCACCGTCGAGGCCGGTGATGGTGTTCTGGCAGTTTGTTGAACCCTTTGTTCCCTGAAGTCTTTCAGATACATTGTTAGCACAGCCGTTTATCTGGCGGCACATGCTGTGAATATGCATTCCGTTCTCGAAAACATAATCGATGCTGAAGTTGTCGTACTGGTCGCCGGTTACCCTGCGGAGGCGTGATCCCATACCGACAGCTTTTACAGGATATTTTCCGAAGAACCAGTGAGCCACGTCGATGTTGTGAACATGCTGCTCCACTATATGGTCGCCTGAAAGCCATGTCCAGTTGACCCAGTCGCGGATCATCCATTCCATTTCGCTCCATGACGGATCATTGTCGCGGTGCCACAGTTTTCCACCGTTCCACCATACATTTCCTCCGGTGAGGTCACCGATAAGGCCCTGCTGAACCTGCTGCCAGGTGGCAACATAGTCACGCTGGTGACGGCGCTGTGTTCCGGTTGCAATGCTCAATCCCAGACCTTCAGCTTTTTTGGCTGTTGCCATAACTGATCTGGCTCCTGTCGGATCAACTGCAACGGGCTTTTCTGCAAAGACATGTTTTTTTGCTGCTACAGCGGCTGCAAGGTGTTCCGGACGGAAGAAAGGAGGTGTTGCCAGAATGACAATGTCAACTCCCGAGTCGATAACTTTCTGGTAAGCATCAAAACCTACAAAGCAGTTCTCAACAGGAACTTCCTGATTTTTTTCCTTGAGAATCCTTTCCCTGCAGTTGTCTACGCGGTCCTGGAATGTGTCGCCAAGGGCAGTGATCTGAAGATTCGGACCGGCACTCAGGAAGTTGATCGCTGCTCCTGTTCCCCGACCGCCGCAGCCTATTACCCCTGCCTTGAGTACGGGGCCGTCGGGAGCCTGGTCGAGAAAGGTTGGCACTTCAACAACTTTCTTTGTTTCACGGGCACAGCTTGTTATTATTGTCGGAACGACAACACCTGCCACTCCAACGGCAGCTGCCTTGCCAAGAAAATTACGTCTTGAGATACTAGAATTTTTCATATTTGATCAGATTAGGTTATAAGAACTTAATATACCTGGTTTTCAATGCTAATTGAATCAATCAAATGTAAATATAGCGATTTTAAAAAGCAAAGATTCATCCTGATTTAAGGTTTTTTAACAATGGAGAGAGATACCTGAATTTTAAATAGAAGCCGTATTCCGGAAAACAATTCTCCATTAACGGAGATCCGTGTAAAGGTACTGCAAATTCACTGAAATCCGTTTTCAGATGCAGGGTGCAATGAATGAGATCACCGGCCCGGGTCAGAAGCACAATTGTGTTTTTTATTGTACATTTGTTAACTCTCAAAAAGCTATGATAAAGACATGAGGTCGCTTCCATCATATTTTTTTACCATTTCTGCCATACTGATCATGCTCTTTTCATGTACGGGAGACCCCGGGAAAAAGGCAGATAAAACCGATGAGCCACCATCGCTCACACCCGATTACTCGGGTACAGTAATCCCTTACAACATAGCACCGATGAACTTCAGGATTGAAAATGAAGGATCGGCATTTTTCGCCAGATTTCAATCTGCAAACGGGAAAGCTATTGAGGTAAGCAGCAGGAACGGTAACATAGCAATTCCGGCCGGAAGATGGAGAAGACTTCTCGAAGAAAACAAGGGAGGTGAGCTTAAAATCTCATTGTTCGCCAGGGGCCCCGAAGGCTGGTCGGAATTCAGGACAATAACCAACACTATTTCAGCCGACCCTATAGATCCTTACATTACCTACAGGCTTCTCTATCCCGGTTATGAAAGCTGGAAGGAGATTTTCATCAAGCAGAGAAGCCTGGAGAGTTTCAGGGAAAGGTCGATTATTGAAAACAGTCTGGTCGAGGAGAATTGTCTCAACTGCCACACATACAACAACAGTGGAAAAACCGAAAGCTTCATGGTTCACATGAGGGGCAGCCTTGGGGGGACATACTTCTACGAGGACGGCAGCTTCAAAAAAGTGAACCTTAAAACCGATGAACTGAAAAACGGAGCTGTTTATCCCCGCTGGCATCCCTCCGGTAAATTCGTAGCCTATTCTTCAAACAAGATAGTGCAGCAGTTCCACTCGGCTCTCAATAAAAAGGTGGAGGTAAGCGACCTGGAGTCATCTTTGGCGCTATATGATATTGACAGGAATGAAATAATGGAAATCAGTCTCCCAGAGAAGGAGAAGTATATGGACACCTATCCGGAGTGGTCGCCCGACGGCGGTTACCTTTATTTTTGCAGGGCTCCGGCCGTTGGTGAAGTGTTCAGTTATGACAGCGTCCGTTATGACCTGTACAGGGTTTCTTTCAATCAGGAGACCCGTGAAACCGGACCAGTGGAACTCATTTACAATGCCTCCGCCATTGGCAAAAGCGTCTCATTTCCAAGAGTCTCGCCCGAGGGTTATAACATTGTTATAACGCTTCATAATTATGGTGTTTTCCCTATCTGGCACAAGGAAGCCGATCTGGTCTCGATCGACCTGCGGACTTTGAAGGCAACAACCATGGCGCTTAACAGCAGTTCCACCGACAGTTACCACTCATGGTCGTCGAACAGCCGCTGGCTTGTGTTCAGCAGCAAAAGGATAGATGGTCTTACTGCCAGGTTCTTCATCTCATATATCGACAGTGAAGGAAAGGCCTCAAAGCCATTCATAATGCCGCAGAAAGATCCGGATTTCTACGATCGCTTCCTGAAGAGTTACAACGTTCCGGAATTCTCCACATTTGAAGTAGATGTGAACCCCGGGAAGATTCTTGAGAGTGCCAGGGGAGAGGCGCTCCAGGCAAAATGGGCCGGGAACTGACAATTAGATCCGACAATGAAGAGAGATGAGTTAAACCATGCCGGAGCGAAGGAAAACGGAAAAAAGAGTATTCTGACCTTAATTGCCTTCTTTGCGGCTTCATTTGTATTTTTTGCATTCTTTGCCTGGTATGTGGGATTTTACCAGGAGAAGCAGTCCCTTTTCATTTTTACAGCCGATTATTTCCACGAAACTGTAAGACAGCCGGGATCCCTCCTGGTGTACCTGAGCCGCTTCGTTACAACTTTTTTCCATTTTCCTTTATTGAGCGGGTTGCTTATATCATTGATAATCTTTCTTTCGATATGGATGATATCCGGGATCATTACCCTGCTGAGCGGGAGAACAGGCATTCTTGTACCCCTGCTGTTCGGAAGTGCTTTTCTTTTACTCCAGGGGAATTACCAGTATCTGATCCAGAATAATCTCGGTATACTTCTTCAGCTGATTTTGTTTTACCTGTCGCTGCGTTATCTCAGGGGATGGCTCCCTGTTGCCCTGTTCCCGTTCTGGTATCTTGCAACAGGCGGATTCGCGTGGATGTTTGCAATGATGTATTCGCTTCACCTTGGGATGCTTTCTCTTAGAAAGGAATGGCCAAAGATCATAATAATGACCGGCTTCACTTTCATTTTAATATATTTCCTCAGCGAATTCGTTATGTTCCGGAATTTCAGGGACATGCTCGTCTACCCCCTGTCGCCCGAAGGGACAGGATCTCCGCTTATTCTGTTCCCTTTTGTAGCCGCCGCGGTTATTCTTCTCCCGGCGATAGCGCGTATCAGGATCAGAATACCGCTGATGTTCAGACGTTTTGAGCATTACAGTACTATAATTTTTGTGGTTCTGGCATTTTTGCTGGCAGGAATTACTTCAGCTCTGAGATACAGTAATATGTACTCAGAGTATTTTACTGCCGAGAAGCTTTTTTACGACGGAAAATACAGGGAACTGATACGTTTTGTTGACAGGCATCCCAGCTCAAACCGGTTAACCATCTATCTTAACAACATTGCCCTGTGCGAGACGGGGCAGCTGAACGACAGGCTTTTCGACTATCCGCAGAGCCCCGACGGGCAATCGCTCTTCCTGAAGTGGGAGATGTACGGAGAGGTTCTTCGCCGTGGTGCATATTTCTATTACTGCACCGGAATGATAAACGAGGCAGAGCGTTGGGCTTTCGAGAATATGGTTATGAAGGGGATAGCGCCGGAGGACCTGAGAATCCTTGTGAAAAGCGAGATCATAAACGGCAATTACAGGATGGCTTCGAAATACGCTTCGATGCTTTCCCGGACTTTTGCTTACAGGAAGGAGGCAAAAGAATATCTTGGGCTGCTTGCCGATACCACCCTTATAAACAGTCATCCGGAACTGGGTGCAAAGAGAAGGGAAAAGATAAGTCGCGATTTCTTTTCAATCACCGACAATCCATATTTAAATATTGAGATGGCATTTGCATCCGAAATCATCAACAGGAAACTTTTTGATTACCGGACGGCTTATCTGATGCTCACAGAAAACTATGAAGGGATAGTTGAAGGGCTGCCACATTTCGAAAGGCTTGGGTTCACAAAAGTGCCTGTTCATCTCCAGGAAGCAGCGCTTGTAAGCAGGATGTCGGGATTATCCCTTTCCGGACTTGGCAGTTTAATGATCGACCCCCCGACAGAAGCAAGATTCACCCAGTTCCTGCAAACCTTCAATTCCTACGGAAACAACCTGAAAACGGCCCAGCCGGCCCTGAAAAAGAATTTTGGGAATACGTTCTGGTATTATGCGTTTTATCATTAGGAAGACGGAAGACCGAAGACGGAAGACCGAAGAAGAAGGCATGACATTTATTACTCCCAGCCCCCCTAAAAGCTTTGTTTACCCCCCAGCCCCCCTAAAGGGGGGTTAAAGAACTAATAATGTGAAATATAGTAGCCTGGGGATGAACCATACGTTGATGGTTTACTGTTTTAAGTTCAAAAGCTAATCCATCGTAATAACCTCATTTGTCTCAACAGGTATGTAATTGTAATTCAGTAGACTAAGCCCCCCTTTAGGGGGGTTGGGGGGTGAAACAAAAAAGGAAACGTGACAGTTTTCTTAACTTGGCAAAAAGATTTGTACAGGTAGTGAATAGGGGGGGTGGGGGGTGAACATAAAAAAAGCCGGTCCTCACAGACCGGCTCTTCATATTTCCCTTTCGGGTTTAAATCCTAATACTTACTTAATAGATCAATTGTATCCCGGGTTCTGAGTGAGCTGAGGTGCCTTGTTCATCTCATCGCGGGCTATAGGCAGCCAGTAGAAGCTGTTTCCTCCCCATTGCCTTGCATCAGATCTTGCAAAGGTACCGGATGCAACATCAGCATCATACAGCCATTCGAAGTTGCCATTGGTATATTCCTTGACCTTCATTTCGAACACATCCTTAATGACATTTTCGCATTCCATCCAGCGGCGGATATCCCAGAAGCGGTGTCCTTCAGCGAAGAATTCAATTGCCCTCTCATGACGGATCCATGCTCTTGCCTGTGCCTGGTCGGTGGTTACCCTGTCGGGCAGACCGGCACGGTTTCTTACCATGTTGAGAGCATCAAGTCCAGGCTGAAGATCAGTTCCGCCAAGCTCGATACATGCTTCGGCATAATTAAGAAGAACCTCTGCAAAACGGAATTCGACCCAGGTATTTGTGTTGTTATAATACTGGCCGACTGTTGCCGGATCCATGAGTTTTTTCATGTAATATCCGGTTTTGGTTCCGTTCCATTTTTCAATAAGTCCCTGGCGTGTATCGACTCCGGCAACTTTCATGGAGCCGTCGTCGTTGTAGAAATGCCCGGTCTGTACCTTGTTAAATGGATCGAACGCAGCGGCATCCGAAGGACGTGCCTGCCACGGAGCGCCATGAAAAAGGACAATTGAATAGAAGCGTGGTTCACGGCCGTAGTACGGGTTCTTGTAAGGATCGGCTGCCAGTTCGGCTGCTGTTGCGGTACGGAGGTACTCTCCCTTACCATTATTCCATACGAAAGGAGTACCGTCGGCCATTTCAAAGCTTCTTACAGCAGGTTCGGTAGGGTTGTTGTTGCCCCAGTTGTGATAACCGCATGGACCGTTCCAGATGTTAGCAGCATTGTAGTTGCCTCCTGTCAGAGGGTACTGGATACCCCAGATAGTTTCGCTGTTCCATTTGCCTTTCTGGGTAAAAATACTGAAGTAATTGTCCGAATAGGCCTGGATATCTGCCTGAGAAAGAGGTAATACCGGATCGCTTGTTGAACCAACAAGAGAGAATGTGCCATAATCACCATCCATAATATCCTTTGCTGCGTCTCTGGCCTGCTGCAAAAGAGTCGTCTGGCTTCCTGCGGGGAACGAAACGAGTGTGTTTGAAGCTTCATAACCGCCATTGGTCAGTTTGCTTGCGCAAAAAAGGAGTACCCTTGATTTGAGCGCTGCGGCAGCTGCCCAGTTGGCTCTTCCCTGTTCAATTGTAGGATAGTCTTTAAGCAGGTCTATAGCCGACTGAATATCATCAAGGATGAATTCAAGTGTCTGGGCAATAGTCGACCTGTTAAGGGTGGAATAATCCTCACCGAGTTCAAATGGTTCGGAAGCAAGAACAACGCCTCCATGAAGCATGAGAAGAGTGGCATATTCGTAAGCCCTTAAGAAGTAGGCCTCGCCTTTCAGACGGTTTGGAAGTGATTCCTGGCCGGCTGTAGGAGGAACTTCGTCAATATTGGCAAGAATAGTATTGATGTTCTGTATGTTTGCATACAGGTTCGGCCATCTCAGATAACCTCCGTGGGAGTTACTTGCGAAAAATCCAAGCTGGTCGGGGCTCTGGGTTCCCTTCATGTTAACATAATTCGAAGGCCTGTGAATACAGAGTGTCTGATCGGTTGCCGATGACAGAAGGTCTTCGCGCATCCCGAGGATACCGGTATTGTTGTTTCCATTGTAGTTGCCTCCCATCCTGTCGTAGCATTTACCGAGATAGGCTTTTACCACGTTAATGTCTGAGAAAACTACCTGCTCGTTAAAAGAATCCACCGATTTCTTGTCGAGTACGTCGTCGCACGACGTAACCGGCAGCATCAGTATCGCCAGAACTACTATATAATAAAGTACTTTTTTCATATTTTACAGTTTAATTGTTTCTCAATCAGTTAAAACGTAATATTAGCTCCTATGGCATAAGTCTTCAGAAGAGGATAAGCTCCACCGCCGCTTGTACCTTCGGGATCGAATTTTCTGGTTCCGGTCCAGAGGAGGGCTACGTTGTTACCCGATACATAGACATTGGCTCTTGAAATACCAAGGCCCCTGTACAGATTCTGAGGTATGGTGTAAGTCAGAACCACGTTCTTCAGACGGCAGTAAGCCGTGTTGTCATACCAGTAATCGCTCAGGTTCACATCCATGCTCCAGTAATAGTCGTCCCTGTTGTAAGCCCTTGCAATATTTGTATTGGTATTTGTGGGAGTCCACCTGTTGTCGTAGTTCCACTGGAAATAGTTTCCTGCTTCACCTCTTCTGTTATCATAGTAGTTCCTTCTGAGGAATTTACCCTGACCCTGGATCTGTGCCTGAAGCGAGAAATCCTTCCATGTTGCCTCAACTGTAACGCCGTAGAATGATTCAGGAGAATCGGTATTATCGAACAGGATCATATCATCGCTGTTGATCTTGCCGTCTTTGGATACATCCTCGAAAATCACGTCACCCGGTTTTGCATTTGTCCAGTGAGGATACTTGAGAGCAGCTTCATCAGCAAAAATTCCGATTGCATTGTACATCAGCTGTGATCCATAAGGATGTCCTGTACGCACCTGCCACGGAACTACCCTTGCAGGTTCATCGTAGAAGACGATCTTATTCCTGGCAAAACCGTAGTTACCTGTAATGTCGAGTCTGAAATCGGATGACAGGCTCTTGTGGAAGCCGGCTTCGATTTCAAATCCCTTGTTGTCGACACGGCCAATGTTTTCGTTTGGAAGTGAAAGACCTGTAAAGTTCGGAACTGACGCATCCCTTGCGGTAAGAATATCCTCCCTTTTGTTGAAGAAGTAGTCGAAGTTAAGGGAGATCAGGTCGTTGAACCATTTTGAGTCGAATCCGATGTTACGTGTTGTCTGTGTTTCCCATGTGATGTTCGGGTTTGCAATCGTAGGAGGACCGACAGTTGTTTCAATAGATGTTCCGGTTCCAAAGACCATACCACTGGAAAGTCCGAACTTGTTCATGTACTGGAAGGGATCTCCGGGGTCCATCCCCATTTTACCGTATGATCCTCTCAGCTTGAAGTAGTTGATGAATCCAAGGTTGTTCTTCCAGAAATCTTCCTCAGAAGCTCTCCAACCGAGCAGGAACCCGGGGAAGTTGCCCCAGCGGCCGTTTTCCGGGAACTTAAGGGAACCATCACGACGGAACACTATCTCAGCAAGGTATTTGCCCTTGAAGTCGTATGTTGCCCTTCCGATCCATGACTTACGTGCGTAGATGGTGGAATAACCGGTGGTGTTCTTGTCCTGGTCGGCACCTGCATCCATGGTCTGGATCAGTGATGAGATATAATACTGCCTGAAGCCGACGAGCCTGTTATAATCGTTGGTGTACTGCTCATAACCGGCATACAATGTCAGGTTGTGACCTCCAAACTGTTTTTGATACATGGCGTTCAGGTTGACAGTCTGATTTATCGTCCTGTCGTACCTTTCATTGTTCTGAGGCGAAGAAAGTCCTCTCAGGGTGGGAGTCAGTTCCATACTGGTAATGAATCCCTGTGAATTACGCACTGCAGAATCCCAGTTGGGATAGTACAATATCCAGGGCTGATAGAATGCCTTGTTGTAGTAGTTGGTAAGGTCAAAACTGTATGAGCCGGTAAATGAGAGTCCCTTCACAAAGGGAACAGTAATTGTTGTGCTCAGTGTATTAAGCAACCTGTATGTCTTCTGGTCATTTTTTCCAGCCGAGAAAGTTGAAGTCTCAACCGGGTTGTCACCATACTCGATATCAGGTCCGGGTTCACCAGTCGGCCAGAATGACCAGTTTGTGGGAACAAGACGGGTCGATTGCCCTACGATGGCATCGGCTGATTTGTAAGGATAAACGCGGTTTACCATGAAACCGGCTACATCAATGCCTGTCTTCAACCACTCGGTGATAGGCATTTCAACCTTTGTACGGATGTTGTATTGTTTGTACTTGGTGGATGAGGCCTTGTAGATGGCATCGTCGGATTTGTACCCCAGGGAGACATAGTAGGTCATTCCCCTGTTTCCTCCATCGATAGAAAGGGTATGCTTGCTTGTGCCTGTCCATTTCTCGATAAGGTCGCCATACCAGTCTGTATCGGGGTGTTCCCATGGATCTTCTCCGGTTCTGAAAAGCTCGATATCCTCATCGGTGTAACTGCGTGTCTTTCCGTTTGCATCCTGGTATTCCGAAAGCATGGTTGCATATTCGTAGGCATTTGTTACATCAGGGATGATGGTCGGAGTCATGAAGCCCTGGTAGAACTGGTAGTTCAGCCTCGGTCTTCCTTCCTGGCCTTTTTTGGTGGTAATAAGAATAACACCGTTGGCAGCAGTTGCACCATAAATGGCGGCTGATGCGTCCTTAAGAACTGAAAGACTCTCGATGTCAGCGGGATCAAGTTCGTCCATTGAACGACCCTGGACACCGTCGATAATGATAAGCGGGTTGGTATATCCATCATTCAGTGCCCCGAGAGTCGAACGACCGCGGATCATAATTCTTGGAGTCTGCTGGCCGGGTTCACCGCTACCCTGCATAATCGTGGTGCCGGGAAGACGACCTGAAATTGCATTGTTAATGTTGGCAGCCGGGATCTGTGCAAGACCTTCCCCTGAAAGGGATGTTACAGAACCTACTACGTTTGCACGTTTCTGAGTGGTATATCCCACAACGACAACTTCATCAAGGTCGGTAACTTCCTGTTTAAGAGCCATGTCAACGACAGCCCTGCCTGCAGCAGCCACCTCCTGGGTGACGTATCCGATGAACGAGAAGACGAGGGTTGCATTCCTGTCAACGTTCGCTATCGCATATTTACCGGCAATGTCGGTGATGGCGCCCTGGCTGGTACCTTTGACCTGGATGTTCACACCCGGCATAGCCTCTCCGGTAGTGGCATCGGTCACTGTACCTGTTACGGTTGCCTGTTGCGGATCATCTGCAGCCAGCGAATAGGAGGGCATCACCAGGCCGCAGAACAGAAGAATAACCACGATTTTCACAGGCAGAAGTAACCTGCGAAAACTTACATCTGGCCACTGGGACCAAAAGCAGTTGGGAGTTTTTTTCATACTGTTACACTGTTAGTTAGTTAATAAAAGATAGATATTAGGATTGCTTAATTGGTTGCTGGTTGCTGGCTTTGCTCTCTGAAGCCTTGGCAAAAGAGGGTTGCTGGTTATTTTTAAATAGATGCATTCTGACGGTTAATGGTTGCTTCTCTTATTGATCCACTTATGGGATCCGGCATTATTTACAGATTTCATTTTGCCCGGAGCTTGCCTTTATTCCTTAATTGCATAGTTAAACTACTAATAAACAACAAATTAAGAGTATTAAGTGTAAATATTACACTCATTACTCTGCTTTTTCTTCCTTTGATTATTATTTACGTACTCAGACAAAATTATGGTTTTAGGTCGGCCGGGTCAGTGCTCTTAAAAAATGTTAAAAACATTGCAATTTAAATAACTTGTTATTCAAAAGCAAGTTTGTTTTAACAATTTTGTTTCCCCTGAAATGTTAAATGGCGTTAAATCCTCATTCTGAAGCAGTAAGATTTCCGGTCTTTTCATCAAATTCACAGACCACCCTGAATCCCACGTTGAAGCAGTCGGAGTACCACCATATGCTTTTCGGGATCTGCGGGTCAGTCCGGAGCCATGCTTCCGTTCTTGTGTAGTCGCGTGCAGCGCTTCTGAGCAGTCCGGCGCTGTTCATAAAGGTGCCTCCCCTGACAACGTGTTCCTCCCCTGAGTCAGGTCCTTTAGGATCCTTTATAATGCCTTCCGGGTATTGGCTGTAGGCATCCGGCTGATACCAGTCGGAACAGAACTCGGCAACGTTCCCAAGCATGTTCTTCAGTCCAAAAGGATTAGGTTTTACGAAATCGGGAGTTTGTGTTTTTGAAGGGCTGTTTTCGTTATATATTACATAGGTATTGATAACAGCAGTGTCGTTTTTGGAGAGTTTTGCCCTTAAACCTGTTTTTTCAAATTTTTTCGGATCGCCGTCAAAGAAATAAGGACCGTCTGATCCGGCGCGGCATGCATATTCCCACTCTGCTTCGGTTGGAAGGCGGTAAGTTTTGCCGGTGATCTGTGAAAGCCATCTGCAATAAGTCTCGGCAGCATGATAAGTGAATGATATGGCAGGTCTCTTCCCCATACCCCAGCCCTGATCGGGCTGACCATAGGGCGGGGTGGCGCCCGAGATAGCATCCACATCTCCGGCCATTCCGCTTCTGATACCCTCTGTATCGGTCGAACGCCCTTCTGCTGAAGTCTGGGCATAGAATGCGAGGTATTCCTCCCAGGTAACTTCAACCTCAGCCATAAAGAAGGGACTTATTTCAACTTCCTTCACCGGTCCTTCATCCGGCCTTCTGAAAGGTTCATTCTCGGGACTTCCCAATTTGAAGGTTCCACCAGGGATGGCAACCATATTGAATGAAACAGCCGAGCGTGGTATTTTCTCGGTGTAATTTGAAAATTCAGAAACAAGGGTTGCTTCGTTAAAGACTTCTTTGGGAGCAGAGCTTACAATTCCGAATGTAGTATCACTTCCGTGTGTATATCCTTCTATGTAATGTCCGGCGTTGAGATGGCAGTTGATACAATGAAGATCGGGGTTGTCCTCCTGCTGGGTATAATAAAGGTGTGCATCCTCTCCGTCCTTGGTTAGTTCAGGGGGGAAGAGATTCTCATGACACTTGAGGCAGCTGCTGTTGTAAACATGACCACGGGCAACCTCGAGCCTTCCCCTCTCATCCCAGTCGAAGGATGCAGAGTCTTTTGTGTAGAAACTCCAGAGGTCCCGAAGCCCCGTAGTGCCTTTGGCCCAGAGATAGCCCTCTCCTTTCGGAGGAAGGTGACATTCGACACAGGCAACACGGTATCCGCTGTTGGTCTCATAATGCACTGAATTCTTCCAGCTCATATCAGCCGCCGGATGAATATGGCACGACTGGCAATATTCATTTGTCGAAGTGGCATCGAGAGCTTTACCGGCGCCAAGTATAATGAGAATTCCCAGGATCAGACCGGGAGTGAACCAAAGGAGGAACTTCTTCATAAGAATAAATTGAGGTGGTCAAGATAAATAATTTATTAATATCTCCGAACCGGCCTTATTGTTTTTAAGAAAAGCCTTATGAAACCTACACTCTTTAATCTTATATCTTTGCAGAAAAAATCCCGGTTATGAAACGACTTCTTACTATAGTATTTGCATGCTTCCTTATTTCAGCCACCGGCGGTGCGCATCCCTGGAAACCTTCCCACTACGTGATAATAGACACCGACGGGGGGATCGACGATATCCGGACCATTTCCATGCTGCTGGCTTCGCCCGATGTACGGCTTCTTGCCATTACAGTTTCCGACGGCGCCCTTCCTGCCGCAAAGGCTTATGTGAAGATCAAAAGCCTTCTCAACTCTTTTCATCATGAAGGGATACCGGTTGGCATAAACCGAAGCGGGAAATTCAAATCTCCTGAATTTGAGGGCGCCCTGTTGGCAAAATGGGGAGATGAAAAGGGGATAGATGCAACTTCAGCTCCGGATTTTGGGAGTGTCATTTCAGAAGTTATTACGGTTGAGAAAACCAAAATAAGCTTTATCTGCCTCGGAAGCATGTCGACTCCTTACATTGCTCTCAGGAATATCCCTGAATTCGGCAGCCGGGTAAAGGATTTCATCTGGAGCGCCGACGGCGCTGATGACAGGGCTGGCTTCAATTACAATGTGGATGTGGAGTCCTCGTCTTCAATGCTGGAACAGGAGATCCCTGTCAGGATAGTCAGGAAGTACCGGCTTGATGATTCTGTTTTCTGGGGCAATGAGCTTATGGAGTCGGTCGGGAGGATCCGTAATCCTTATGCCGTAAGCATTGTATCGTCAGTGAGCCAGGCAGGAGGGCACAGGTTCGGGCTTGAAGCAACTGACGAGATGACAGCTCTTTTCATTCATTATCCGGAATTATTCATTTGTAAAACCCTGGATAATGTTTCTGACTGCATTCCATCGGATCCTCAGGGTCTCAGGGAAAACACCATTCGGATACTGAAGGGCGAAACCGTGCCCAGAAATCAGGTAATAAAGGAGTTTCCGGCCGATCCGGGATTTTACTTTGACGATCTGAGCGGTTCGGTCACAGCCATTCTTGAGAGATATGGTATTGACGAGTTCAGTTCCTGCGTCCTTTCAAACGAGCTTCACCGTCATCTTGGAGTATTCACAGTTATAGGCGTAAAGATGGGTATCAGGGCAAGGGAGTATTTTGCTACCGGGGTTGATGAGTTTCATGTAACGTCGCTGGCTGGTTCCACACCACCGATAAGCTGCTTCAACGATGGTATACAGGTAAGTACAGGCGCCACACCGGGTCATGGCCTTCTTACGGTTGTAAACGATCAGCCGGCCTTACCCTCGGCCGAGTTCACCTACCAGAACCGTACGATTAGGCTTACCCTGAAACCTGAACTGGCTGAGAAAGTACTTTCAGAACTTAAGGAGATCAACTTCGTGTACGGCCTCGACAGCAACACATACTGGGAGCTGGTCCGCAAAAACTCCATCAAATACTGGTTAAGCATGGACCGGCACGAGATATTCATAATTGAGGCGGTAAAGTGATCAACGGTTATATTCATCGAAGAAGTCATTCCCCTTGTCGTCGGTAAGGATGAACGCGGCCATATTCTCCACCCTGATCTTCCTTATTGCTTCCATTCCGAGATCTTCGAAATCAACCAGTTCAACTGATTTTATATTTTCCTCTGCAAGTATGGCGGCCGGTCCTCCAATAGACCCCAGGTAGAAACCGCCGTGTTTCCGGCACGATTCTATAACCTGCCTGCCCCTGTTCCCCTTCGCCACCATAATCAGTGATGCCCCAAGGCTCTGGAAAAGCGGAACATAGTTATCCATCCTGCCGGCAGTAGTCGGTCCGAAGCTTCCTGATGCCATGCCTTCAGGCGTTTTGGCAGGGCCGGCATAGTATATGGGGTGGTTCGTGAAGTATTCAGGCATGGGTTTTCCTTCATCAAGCATCCTTTTGATCCTTGCATGGGCAATATCACGGGCTACAATAAGAGTGCCTGTCAGATTGAGCCTTGTCTTAACGGGATACAGGGTGAGCTCTGCAAGTATTTCATTCATAGGCCTGTCAAGGTCGATCATTACCGGTTCTTCGAGTTCCGGGGCTTTTTCGGGCATGAACCTTGACGGGTTAGTCTCAAGCTGTTCAAGGAATATCCCCTGAGCCGTTATCTTTCCTCTTATGTTGCGGTCGGCGCTGCAGCTTACACCCATGCCCACCGGGCATGATGCCGCATGGCGGGGAAGCCGGATCACCCTTACATCATGAACAAAGTATTTCCCTCCGAACTGAGCGCCAACACCATATTCCTGACAGATCTTTTCAATCTTTTCCTCCCACTCAAGGTCGCGGAAAGCTCTTCCTGAGGCATTTCCCGTAACCGGAAGATCGTCGAGGTATCCGGCCGAAGCCAGTTTTACGGTCTTTAGAGTCATCTCAGCCGATGTGCCTCCGATCACCAGCGCCAGGTGGTAGGGCGGACAGGCAGAGGTGCCGAGTTCCTCTATCTTTTCCCTCACAAACTTTTTAAGTGATTCTTCATTTAGCAGCGACTTTGACTGCTGGTAAAGAAAGCTTTTGTTTGCCGATCCTCCGCCCTTGGCAATGAACAAAAAATGGTACTCATCACCCTGGCAGGCTGTTATGTCGATCTGGGCAGGCAGGTTGCTGCCTGTGTTCTTCTCTTCAAACATAGTCGAAGGGACGATCTGGGAATATCGGAAATTTTTTTCATTGTATGATTCCCAGATCCCGTGGCTGAGATGAAGTGCATCATCCTCGCCGGTGAAGGTGTTCTCGCCTTTCCATGCCATCACAATGGCCGTACCCGTGTCCTGGCACCAGGGAAGTTTCCCCTCTGCCGAGATCACAGAGTTCCTTAGCATCACCCAGGCAACAAACCTGTCGTTGTCGGTGGCTTCCGGGTCGTCCAGTATCCTGGCCAGCTTTTCGAGATGTGAGGAACGAAGATAGAAGTTCACATCGACGAAAGCCTGCCTGGCAAGCAGCCTTAACGCGTCAGGCTCAATCTGCAGGATCGTTCTTCCGCAGCACTCACTTGTCCTGATTTTATCAGAAGAGATCAGGCGATACCTTGTTACATCTTTCCCATGCAGGAAAGGCTTTTCATAGATGAAATCTGCCATGATTTTCAGTTTTTAGGGCAATGCTGTATCAAATATAAGAAGGCGGAAGGTAGAAGACAAGAGTCAAATGGGAAATTAATTATTTATATTCAGTCTAAATTGTCATTAGTGTCAAAAAATCTTTTCAGGCCGAAAACGTTTGAAATAAATGGCGGCACGCAACAGCCTGAAAAATCGGCATTTAGGAGCGCTGAAAGGGTGTTGGAAAACCGAAATTTAGATTATTTTTGAATAGCTTATTCAGATCAGGTTGTATTTTAACATCAGTATACCATGAATGTGATCTACAGACGCAAGCCCCGGCTGACCCGCTGGCAGATATGGAACATGAGTTTTGGTTTTCTGGGCATACAGTTTGGTTTTGCCCTTCAGAACGGCAATGTGAGCCGTATCTTTCAGACACTTGGCGCCGAAATCGACAACATCCCGATTCTCTGGATTGCGGCTCCGGTTACCGGTCTTCTTGTCCAGCCTGTTGTCGGTCACATGAGCGACCGTACCTGGAACCGCCTCGGACGCCGCCGGCCCTACTTCCTTACAGGGGCTATTCTTGCTTCACTTGCTCTTGCTATAATTACCAATTCACCCTCATGGATATTTGCAACTGTGATGCTCTGGATCATGGATGCTTCTATTAACATCTCAATGGAGCCTTTCCGGGCATTTGTTGGAGATATGCTCTCATCGGAGCAGCGCACCGCGGGATTCGCCATGCAGAGCTTCTTTATCGGAGTCGGCGCTGTGATTGGCAGTTTTCTCCCATGGATACTGGCCAACTGGTTCGGTGTAGCGGAGGTGCCCGAAGGCGGCAAGCTGATCCCCCTTAACGTGAAGCTTTCATTCTATATAGGGGCAGCCGTGCTGCTGCTTGCGGTCCTGTGGACTATCATAAGCACGAAGGAATACAAACCTGAGGAGCTCGAAGAGTTTGAAAAAGGCGAAAGAACAGCACGCGGTGAGCATGTGGCAGTGAACCCGGTTTCGGGCGGCGGAACGGAGACCGTCAGGGAAGTAAACTTTTACAGACCTGGCATAATCTGGCTGGCTGCGGGGCTTCTGCTTACTTTCATTCTCTCCAGGGTGAATCTTGAAAAGGAGCTTTATGTTGTCACCGGCGGTATTTCCGTTTTCGGGTTGCTGCAGATAATTGCCGGTATGCTCAGGTCGGGCGGCAGGGGAGGGAATGGTTTGAACAGTATACTTACCGATCTGAGGCACATGCCTTCCACGATGGGACAACTTGCAGTAGTGCAGTTTTTTACGTGGTTTGCACTTTTTTCACTCTGGATTTACACAACCTCAGCCGTCACAATGAAAATATACGGAACAAGCGACACTGGTTCCCTTGCATACAATGAGGGAGCCAACTGGGTCGGTGTTCTCTTCGGAGTATATAACGGTTTTTCCGCACTGGTAGCTTTTCTCCTTCCGGTACTCGCAAAAGCCACTTCAAGGAAGATCACCCATTCTGTCTGCCTCCTTGTGGGCGGGCTGAGCCTGATTTCGATAAGTCTGATCAGTTCTCCCGGGATGCTTGTCTTACCCATGCTTGGAATCGGCCTTGCCTGGGCCAGTATCCTTTCAATGCCCTACGCTATTCTTACAGGCTCGCTGCCCCATAACAAAATGGGCATATATATGGGTATTTTCAACTTCTTCATTGTCATCCCTCAGATCCTTGCTGCAAGTATTCTCGGAAGCATGGTAAAGCATCTGTTCTCGGGAAATACAATGTTCGCACTGGTGACTGGAGGGATCTCAATGATAATAGCAGCCCTTTCCGTGAATTTCGTAAGGGATGTAGACGACAGGAGGTAACATGGATCTCAGGGGCTGCATCTTTGACCTCGACGGAGTAATTGTCGATACTGCTAAATACCACTTCCAGGCATGGAGACGCCTTGCCCGGGAGCTGGGTTTTGAATTTACCATGGAGGATAATGAAGCGCTCAAGGGGGTAAGCCGTATGGCTTCGCTCGATATACTTCTCAGCAGGGGAGGCATCGTACCGGACGCAAAGGAAAAGGAGGAACTTGCAGCCAGGAAAAACAAATGGTATGTTGAATTGATAAGCGGAATGAAGCCTGATGAGATACTTCCCGGCAGCCTGAGGCTGCTGAAGGCGCTCAGGAGGGAGGGGATACTGACGGCAATTGGTTCAGCAAGCAAAAATGCAGGAAGTATTCTCAACAGCACAGGACTGCATGATCTCTTCGACGTGATAATCGACGGTAACAGGATAAGCAGGGCGAAGCCCGATCCGGAGGTATTCCTTAAGGGAGCTGAGGAGATGAGGCTGCCCCCACAGACGTGTGTGGTGTTCGAGGACGCTCAGGCGGGAATAGAAGCGGCAATTGCAGGAGGATTTAAATGTGTGGGAGTAGGCTTGCCGGAAGTTCTGGGCAGGGCCGATATTGTAATTCCGGACCTGAGAAAAATTAGTATTAAACAAATGAGAAACCTATAGTTCGCAAAGATGGAAACACGATTCCAGCCGGATGAGTGGCTTATAATCGAGACGAGATTTGAGCCGGAGAGAGGCCGTGACTCAGAGAGCATTTTTGCTCTTGGAAACGGTATGATGGGACAGAGAGCCAATTTTGAAGAGACCTATTCGGGTGATACCCTCCCCGGAAACTATGTGGCAGGTGTCTACTATCCCGACAAGACTGTAGTAGGGTGGTGGAAGGTGGGATATCCGGAATATTTCGCCAAGGTGCCGAACGCACCTTCCTGGACAGGCATAATAGTCCGTATCGACGGACAGGAACTTGACCTTGCTCTTTGCAGCATCAAAAGCTTTCGCAGGGAGCTTGACATGAGAGCGGGATTGCTTACACGCACTTTCACTGCGGAAATGCCATCGGGAAGGCTTGTCGAGGTGATTGCAAGACGGTTTCTGTCGATGAAAGAGCCTGAGAAAGCCGCTATATGCTACTCGGTCCGGATTACCGGGGGAAGCGGCAGGGTGGAGCTTATTCCCTGGCTGAATGCTGATGTTTACAATGAGGATGCAAACTACAATGAGAAGTTCTGGGAGAAAGAATTCTCAGCTGTCGACGGTAACAGGGCGGTTGTAGTTGCTCAAACCCGCAAGACGGCGTTCGTTGTCGCAACCGCTATGGAGAATGCATTCACCATTAACGGCAGACCTGCGGCTGCAGGGGCTTCAATTACGACAACCGACCTTACTGCGCATTGCCGTTTTCAATCAGATTACTCTGATGGCGACACCTTTACAATAACAAAATATGTAGCAGTCCTGTCATCCTTTAATCACCCGGCTGAAGGTCTGGCAGGCAGGGCCCTGGCCACGGCAGGCAAAGCTGCAGTTAAGGGTTTTGATGCCCTGCTGGAAGCTCACCGGAAGGAGTGGGCAAAAATCTGGGAGTTCGGCGACATTGTGATCAGAGGAGATATCGCCGCTCAGCAGGGGATTCGCTTCAACATATTCCAACTCAACCAGACATATACCGGGGAGGATCCCAGGCTGAATATAGGTCCAAAGGGATTCACGGGAGAGAAATACGGCGGAGGAACCTACTGGGATACCGAAGCCTTTGCCCTCCCTTTCTATCTGAGTACATGCGATACTCACGTTGCCCGAAGTCTGCTTCTTTACAGGTACAAGCATCTCGGGAAAGCTATTGAGAATGCAGAAAAACTGGGGTACACAGGCGGGGCTGCACTCTATCCGATGGTTACCATGAACGGAGAAGAGTGCCATAACGAGTGGGAGATAACCTTCGAGGAGATCCACCGCAACGGGGCCATCGCCTATGCCATCTACAAGTATGTAAAACATACGGGCGACAAGGATTACCTTGCCGACTTCGGACTTGAAGTTCTTATAGCTGTTTCGCGCTTCTGGGCTCAGCGTTGCAACTGGTCGCAGGAAAAGAACAGCTACGTCATACTTGGTGTAACAGGACCCAACGAGTATGAAAACAATGTGAACAACAACTGGTACACAAACACTTTAGCGCGCTGGACTCTCAGATACACCATGGAGACGCTCGGATGGCTGAGTTCCTGCAGCCCTGAGAAGTATCACCAGCTGCTTTCACGAACCAGCTTCGACATCAGGAGGGAACTCAGCCAATGGAAGCTGATTGTAAACAATATATGGCTTCCTGTACACAGCAATCCTGAAATCTTTCTTCAGCAGGACGGATTCATGGACAAGGAGCAGCGGACTGTAAGCGACCTTGATCCCGCTGAAAGACCACTTAACCAGAACTGGTCGTGGGACAGGATCCTCAGGTCGGTCTTTATCAAGCAGGCTGATGTGCTTCAGGGGATCTATTTCTTTGAAGAAGAGATGGATGAGGAAACAATAAGGCGTAATTTTGATTTTTATGAACCACGTTGTGTTCACGAGTCATCGCTGTCGGCCAGTATCCATGCAGTGCTGGCTGCCAGGCTTCACGACACGGAAAGAGCTTATACACTTTACCTTCGCACTGCCAGGCTCGATCTCGACGATTACAACCATGAGGTGAAGGAAGGACTTCACATAACAAGCATGGCAGGCACATGGCTGGCCATTGTGGAGGGATTCGGCGGTATGAGGGTACGGAAAGAAACAGTTTGCTTCAATCCGGTGATCCCTGCCGCATGGCAGTCATACTCTTTTATTATCAGGTACAGAAACAATCCCCTCCGGGTGGAGGTCAACGGCCCCTCTGTCGATGTTACAAACATCTCACAGGCGGCGATCCCGGTTGCCGTCTACGGAGTTCAGGCAACGCTTCAGCCGGGGGAAGTAAAAAAATTCAAAAGAAAATGAAGAGATTATTACGGTCTATCCTATTGGTAATGTTCCCGGTATTCATGCCGGCAGGGGCTCAGGTGATTCAACATGTCGATCCGCCGTCGTGGTTTACGGGTATGAAGGATGGAGCGCTCCAGCTTATGATCTATGGAAAAGAAATTGGTTTCTTTGATGTGAGGACCACTTACCCCGGAGTAGAGATAAAAACACTGGTTCGTACTGAAAATCCCAACTACCTTTTTGTTAATCTGAACATAACTTCGGAAGCTGTTCCGGGTGACGTTCCGCTGACCTTCACACGAGGAAAGCAAAAATTGGTTCACAACTATCCACTTCTTGCCCGGTCTGAATTACCGGCAAGGGGATTTGACTGCTCCGACGTAATATACCTTCTGATGCCCGACCGCTTTGCAAATGGAGATACTTCAAATGACAACCTTCCGGGGATGACCGAGCAGATGAACAGAAGCAATCCGGGCGGACGGCATGGGGGAGACCTCAGGGGAATAATAAACCATCTCGACTACCTTCACAGCCTTGGGGTCACCGGAATATGGCTTAACCCCTTCCTCGAGAACAACCAGCAGCACTCCTCCTATCACGGCTATTCGACCACCGATTTTTACAGGGCCGATCCCCGGTACGGATCAAATGATGAGTTCAGGGAACTGGTGAATGAAGCACACAAGAAAGGAATGAAGGTGGTCATGGATATGATATTTAATCATATAGGATCATTCCACTGGTGGATGAACGACCTGCCGTCGAAGGACTGGATCCACCAGTTTGATGAGTTCACTCGAACAAATTACAAGGCTTCGACATATATGGATCCTTATGCATCAGAAAGTGATAAGCAGCTTATGGAAAAGGGATGGTTTGATCTTACCATGCCCGATCTTAACCAGAGCAATCCTCTCGTCGAGACCTACCTTATCCAGACAAGCCTCTGGTGGATAGCCTTCAGCGACCTCGACGGGATAAGGATGGACACTTACCCTTACCCCCAGCCTGACATGATGGCAAGGTGGGCCCGACGTGTGGAGGAAGAATTCCCCGGCTTTTTCATTGTAGGCGAGGTCTGGTACGACGATCCTTCCCAGATATCATACTGGGCTTTCAACAAGAAAAACAGCGACGGCTACAGGTCGAACCTTCCGTCGGTTACGGATTTTCCGGTTTGTTTTGCTGCTCACAGGGCCTTCGAGGGGAAATCTAATCCTACCGACGGTTTGTCAAGAATCTATAATGTATTGTCTCAGGACTTTCTATACCCGGAACCATACAGGAATGTAATTTTCCTCGACAACCACGACATGACCAGGATTTATACCCAGATAGGGAAGAATCCTGACGCATATAAACTGGCATTGAGTTTCATAATGACTACGAGAGGCATTCCTCAGCTATACTATGGCACCGAGATAGTTATGGAAGGAGACAAAAGCCAGGGCGATGGAAGGCTCAGGGATGATTTTCCGGGAGGATGGCCCGGTGATGCGAAAAATGCCTTCACCGGCAGCGGATTGGCTGACGGGGAAAAGGAGGCCCTCGAATTTACAAGGCATATACTGAACTGGAGAAAAAGCAAGAATGTCATCCATACCGGTAAGCTGAAGCATTACATACCCGTCGATGGAGTATATGTCTGGTTCAGGTATAACGACAGGGAAAGCGTTATGGTGGTCATCAACAACAATGAAAAAGAAAGCAGGACTCTGGCAGGCGAAAAATATGCTGAATCACTTGAAGGATTCACATCAGGAACCGATATCATCTCAGGAAGGAAGATAGATGATCTGAGTTCATTCAATGTACCCCCTGCGACAGCTATGATAATCGAACTAAAATAAAATGAGTCACATGAAAGAGCACATTATAAAAATCATTCTGCTGTTTATCGGCATAATCACACTTGTAGTTGCATGCCGTCCAAGAAAGCCGGTCGTAGCCGAACCGCTTAAAACATCGGTCGTTCACGCTGACTGGACCCGCAATATGGTACTCTATGAGATAAACGTGAGACAGTTCTCTGAAGAAGGCACCTTCGCCGGTGTCGACCGTGCACTACCCCGTCTGAAGGATCTGGGAGTCAACGTACTGTGGTTCATGCCAATCTATCCTATCGGTGAACTCAACAGAAAGGGCGAACTGGGCAGTTATTACTCGATAAGGGACTACATGGGAGTTAATCCCGAGTTCGGCACATTTGACGATTTCAAATCGCTGGTATCCAAAGCTCATGGGATGGGCTTTCATGTTATCCTCGACTGGGTGGGCAACCATTCAGCCTGGGATAATCCTTTGGCTGCTGAGTTTCCTGAATGGTATGCCAAAGACTCTGCAGGTAAATTTATTTCGCCTTTCGACTGGACAGATGTCATACAGTTCGATTACAGCGCCGATTCTCTGTGGGATTACATGGCCGGTGCTATGAGATACTGGGTTGAAGAAGCCGGAATCGACGGTTACCGATGCGATTTCCCGGGGCTAGTGCCTGAAAAGTTCTGGTACAGGGCCGCCTCAGAACTGAACGCCATAAAACCGGTCCTGATGCTTGCCGAAGATGAGGACCATTCATACCTTCTCGAAAGGGCTTTCGACATGAATTATGCATGGGCTCATCATCACCTGATGAATGCCGTAGCCGGAGGACAACGCAGGCCTGCCGCCCTCGACAGCATGATACAATATGAAATAAGGAGGTATGCGCCAGAGTCGTACAGGCTCCGTTTTATGACTAACCATGATGAGAACTCATGGAACGGAACCATAGATGAAAAAATGGGAGATGCCCAGAAAGCCTTTGCCGCATACCTGTTTACCATACCCGGCGTTCCTCTTCTCTACAATGGACAGGAGGCCGACCTCGACAAGCGCCTGGAATTTTTTAAGCGCGATCCGATAGTCTGGAAGGAAACTGAGCTTTTACCGTTCTACACAAAGCTCATTCATCTGCGGACTTCCCATCCGGCTCTTCATCATGGCGCTGAGGGAGGCTCGTATGAGCCTCTGAAGACCAGTAGTAAAAATGTGATTGCTTTCAGAAGAGTGAAGGACGGCAGCGAGGTGCTTACCATACTTAATATGAGCAAAAAGCCTGTGAAGGCTTCACTGAAGGATGCTTCGGTTTCGGGAAGCTACAGGGACATATTTACCGAAAACGGAGTTGATATTGCCCGCGGCATGAAGATGAGCATGGATCCATGGGGCTATATGGTACTGGTAAAATAGGCGGTTGAGAGTCGAAACCGGATTTAATACTTTATAACCTTTTTTACAGTGGACGCCCTTTCCGAGGTGACCTTTACGAAATACATCCCTGCCGGAATGTTTGCCGCTTCAATTGTGACTTCATTGATGCCTTCAGGAACCATCATGGTCCTTATGCCTGCACCGTCGGCGGAAAAGAGATCTATTCTGTGAGGCCATGGTTTTTTACTATTATCGAAGCATATTCTGACAAGATCAGAAAAAGGATTGGGATAAACCTCAAATTCAGTAGTTGAAGGCTTTTCTGTGGCAGGGAGGTCCTCAATGCCCGTCAGGAATGACGGCCTTTCTACCTGCTTTGAGGTATAGAGCCTGTATTCTCCCTGCTTCAGGGAAACAGGAGTGTTCCGGCCGGTTTCTGTCACGTCTGCTCTCGAACCGCTGAAGAATTCGTACCAGGTACCTGTACCTGTGAAGTTTGGATCGATTGTACGGGGAAGCAGGTCAAAATTGCCAAGAACAACCACATCCATATCCTGGTGCCTTATGTTTAGCCTTTTTGTTTCGCCCGATTCATATATGCTGAAGTTGTCTGAAGAGAAGGCAGGGTAGCTTTTTTTCAGTTCAGCCAGCGCCGAAAAGATGTCGAACAGGTTTTTTCTGGCTTCGTCGTTGTAATAATCCCACCTTACGGGTTTTGGCCCCAGCCTGTCATTGAAGTCTATTGAATAGTCATAACCAAGTTCCTGGAACTGCCACAACATTTTCGGACCCGGGATAGACATAAAGAAGGCTGCTGTAAGCTTAACCCGGTCGAGTGCAGTGTTCAGGTCTCTTATCCTGTAATTTCCCGACGATTCGCCCCTGTTGCGGTTCAGGTACATGATCCTCTCCTCGTCGTGGCTTTCCATGTAGTCGACAAACCCCGGGCCGTTCCAGCCGCGGTTAAGCCATGAAGCCTCGGCAAGTGACATGTTCCATCCACCGCTGTTGAGACTTGTCGATGCGGCCTGGTAGCGGAACTTGGCCGATCCCCATAACAGGAATCCGGCTGAGGCAAGTTCCTTCTCCTCGTTGTTATCGGCAAAGTGTTCGAGAATAAGGATAGCGTCAGGTTTGTAGGATCTGATCCTGTTCCCTATCCTGTTAAGAATTGCTATCCGTGAGGCATCATAGGCCCACCCGTCACCCGGAGTGTTGGTAAATCCTTTTGTGAAATCGAAACGGAAGCCGTCCACCCTGAATTCATTTATCCAGTAATGGCATACACTGTCGACGAATGCCCGTGTCTGGATGCTTTCATGATTGAAGTCGTACCCCCAGCTGAAAGCAGTGTTTGGAGAAGTAACGTTAAACCACGGGTTGTCGGAGGCAGGCTGACCGGCGCCATTGTTCCAGTACATCCTGACAAGGGGATTGGTACCATAAGCATGGTTCAGGACAATGTCCATTATCACTGCTATGCCTCGACTGTGGCATGAATCTATCAGCTCCTTCAGATCGTCGGCCGGACCGTAGTATTTGTCGACTGCAAAATACATTGATGGATTGTATCCCCAGCTGCTGTTACCCTCGAACTCGTTAACCGGCATAAGTTCTATCGCATTCACTCCCAGCCGTGTGAAATAGTCAAGAGAATCACGGATAGTTTTGAAATCATGTTTCTCAACAAAATCGCGTACCAGCATCTCATAAATAATAAGGGTGTCCCTTGAGGGAACTGTGAAATTGTCTGTTTCCCATGTATAAACCGGAGGACGTGTCTGAAAGACAGAAACGAGATTATCAGCCAGTCCGTCGGGATAAGGCTTAAGACCGGGATAAGTGCTTTCATCAATATGCCTGTCGTTCCAGGGATCGAGCACTTTGGTGGAGTAGGGATCGGGTATTCTTAGGGTCTCATCTATCAGGTACTGAAAACCATATTCCTTATCAGGTTCGAGTCCTGTAACCTCAATCCAGTACTTCGATCCGTCGGGACTTCTTTTCATGAAACCCTCGCTGCTGTGAGCCCAGTTGTTAAAGTCGCCCAGCAGGAATACATTGTTTTTGTCCGGTGCGAAAAGGACGAATGCTGCCCTGTTGTCGTCAAGGATGTTAATCCCGGGTTCGAGGCCTTCAGGTACTGCTTCCACAGCAGGGGCAGTCCGGACAAAGAAATAAGCTGAATCAGATTTCGAAATATTGTTATGCCAGGCCTTTACCACAAGCTTTGATCCACCTGATGCCGGCGCTGTAAAAGCATGATTCAGGGTAGTCACAGTAACCCTGGTTACAGGGATCCCGTTTCTGTACAAAACAATTGAATCGCAAACAGAAGCCGAAGCCTGAACAGTAATATTTTCTCCCGGACTGACAAGTGACGTGTGCAGGGCAGGTTGTGAAAGCAGCAACTCAAATGAAGCTTCTTCACTTACATTGTAAAAAATATCGTTTCCTCCCGTATCCCTGCCCGACTTTGTATTTGAAAGGGAAGTGTTCCTGAAAACAAAGGCCATTTTAAGGATTTTTTCACCTGCGGGAACGTTGTAGTATTCCCTGATTGAAGGGGTGATACTCAGGGTATAAACATTGGCTGAAACTTTTGTAAGCTTAGCTTTGGGGACAAAGTCGGTCCATGAACTTTGAAGTACGTAAGCCCAGGCTCCGCTGCTCTTGTCGGTTATAACACCGGTATAGGCATATATGTCGTCGCCGGGGTAGTCTTTAAGGCCCATGTCGCCCTGATCCGCATGAAATGTAATAACCACGGGTTCAGAATCCACCGGGAAAACAGGCCCGGCAGTAATAACCTGAGAGTATATTCCCTGACTCCAGCAAAGGAGGATCAGAGCCAGTACAGGAAGTTTCATTTTCATTGTATCCATCAGAGTGAATATGTTATAAACATAATCAAAAACCTCTTCCTTTCACAGAAGAGGCTTTTGATTTAAAAGAACGCCGCGGCGGATGCCGCATCCTGCTATCTACCTTACTGCCTGGTCAGTGTTCCTTCTTTAGTCCAGGGATTCAAAGTAATTTTATATGTTCCGGCCTGCGGAACAGCTATGTTGGCGCCATTGTCTGAAGTCAATTCATCAAGGCTTCCTCCCAGACTGTAAGTCCAGCTGTCGTTAGCCCTGAACTTGAATGAATTGGCTGTCAGGTTCAGTGTTACCGAAAAGACGCCGTTCACCGGATCCCAGGTCATGTTTGTGTCATTATCCCAGCCTCCCGGGGTGGCATCACCGATTACGCCCCAGATGTCGGCCCGGTAGGTGTACTCAAGCGGATGACTGAGGTCAAGGGTAATGGCATAATCGTCTTCGGCTGCTGTGGCAATGTTGCCTCCTCCTGCTTTCAGCTCATTGCTGCCTGCATCTGCCCCGTAGTTGTAATCCCAGCTGTTATTGGCCCTGAATTTCCATCCTCCGACCGGAAGATGTATGACTCCTCTCCAGATACGTAATGCAGGGTCGTACGTAAGAGGCAGCTGTGAGCCCCATGTTGTTACATCTCCAATCACCCCCCAGGTGGTTGCCACGGCTGTGTAGGTCATAGGATCCACAGCGGCATTTACGTTCAGCTTGTAATATCCTGCCGGAAGATTCATATTACCTGCGTCAGGATTGGTATCAAGAGTACCCGGGGTTGCACCTGCTCCGTAATTCGGGCCAGTCCAGCTTGGCTGCGAAGCAAATTTCCAGTTGTTTGAAGCGTTTGCCATGTATACGTAACCCTCCACATTATTTGGGTTGTCCTCATTGCTCTTTACCATCGGGGAATTTGCCGGTGACCAGTCAGCGAGAGTCGAACCCGGGTAGCTTGCTGCAACATAATCGCCCGGCACATACCATTCGCGAACGCTCACAAGCGTAGTGAATGTAATTTCATTACCGTAGGCTGTTCCTGCATCGTTCGTGGCATAGGCTCTTGCATAATATTTTGTAAGACCTCTCAGGCCGGTCAGGTTGCTGACAAACTCTCCCAGGCCGCTTCCGTCTGTCGTCTTGCTCCCTTCAACGGTTGGAGCCGGCGAAGTGCCGTAGACCACTCCGTATGCTGTAATGGCAGATCCTCCATCGGCAGTGACTTCTCCTCCGGAAGTAGCTGTTGTCCCTTCCACATCTGTAGCCTCAAGGGTAGTGACAGTAGCAACAACAGGTTTGGTTGTGAACGAGAGTTCCTCGCCGTAAATAGTTCCGGAAGGACCGGTGGCATAGGCACGGGCATAGTATTTGGTAGCAAAATCCAGTTCTTTAAGAGTTACATTGTACACAGCTGTTTTCGACTGCGGCTTAAAGACCGTTTTTGATTTGTCGGTGGTGGGATTCGTACTTTTGTCGTAGCACACTCCTTTTTCAGTGAATCCTTCACCTTCCGCGACTATATAACCTGTAACGATTGCCGTGCTGGAGGTGATATTAGAGACTTTGGTCGTCCCGAGTTCGGGATCCAGCCTTACTTCGGATGTTTCCTTGGTGCAAGCTGTAAACAACAGCGCAGCTGCCACAGGGAGCATCATTATCCTTAATATTGATTTCATCTTCATAATTGTCTTTATTATTTCCCTGTATTAGTTGTTCTTCACGATTGTACATGAACCAGCTTCAGTAGGACCGTTCGGCTGGGTGATAGTCAGCGTGATGGTGTAATTACCCGGAGTAACTTTAATATTGTCTCCGTCGTGGAAGAGGTCGGTCAGAATACCTGTATTGTTTTTATTATACCCGAGGTTCCATGCCCAGCCGTCGTTCAGCCTGAATTTTATCTCACCTTCAACAAGGTCAATTGTAATACTCCATGTTCCGGTTGCGGCATCATAATCCATCTTCTGGTCGGGAGAATTCCATTGATTAGGCGTTGCAGATCCTACCAGGCCAATCTCATAAGCCGAAGTTGCAAAGGTCAGAGCGTTCACATCGGCATCGAGCCGGTACCATCCGTTTGCAGGAGCAGGTATTGCAGCGCCGTTCACTGCAAGCGCTCCGGCTGTGACACCGTAAGTGATGCCGGCATCGGGATCTCTCAGAGTGAATGGATTTGCAGTGTTGAATTTTACAAGGCCGGTGTATTTTCCGTCGCCAAGAGCCGATTCGATCTTTTGATCCCTGCCGGAACCAATAAGTTCAAGACGGGGCAAGCCATAAAGAGTTACAGTCTTACCGACTGTAGCCGAGCTGTATGAAAACGGGTTGCTTCCGGTGCCCGGTGCCCCTGTTCCTGCATCCACAACAAGTACTGCCCTTAAGCGGAAATCAAGATCGGAAGTTGCATCGGCGGGGAACTTCTTTATCAGAGCGCCGTTAAGGTCGCTTACAGTGATCTTCATTGACTCGCACTGTGTGCCTGACCAAATTGTTACCGGATCTGCAAAGCCGGTACCTTTGGCGCAGGCCTCAATTATATAGGTGGCTGATGCCTGGAAACCAGGATCAACGGCAGTGCCTGCAAATTCAAGTATTTTCGTTCCGTTAGTCCTTTGAAGAGTAAGGTCGGGGACCGTGGTAAGTGTCGGAGCTACCGGACTTGACGTCATAATCACCTTCTCACCATCTTTCTCACAGGAGGTGAAGAGGGCGGCCATTACGATAATCGTCAGATATATAAATAAATTTTTCTTCATTTCTCTTCGCTTTAATTATTAATAACCCGGGTTATTCTGCCCGTTGTAATTCGGGTTTGCTGCAAGTTCATCGCCCGGTATCGGGAAGATGTTAAGATGGGCGGAAGTACTTGTGCCGTTAAATGTACCGCCCTTCCACTGCCACAGGTACGATCCGCCTGTGAATTTGCCGAAGCGGATGAGATCGGTACGTCTCTGGGCTTCATAGTAAAACTCGCGGGCACGCTCGTCAATGATGAAGTCGAGGCTGAGGCCTGCTGCGGTAATATTACCGTCGGTGTTTCCGTAAGCGCGTTCCCTTATCCTGTTGATATCAGCTGCAGCTGCATCGATATTTGCTGCTCCGCCTGTTCTGAAAAGAGCTTCAGCCCTCATCATATAGGCATCGGCAAGACGGAAGACCGGGAAGTCGGTGCACGCGTAGGCTGTATTATAGTTAGCCGGAAGTTTGCCGTCAGAGTTACGTGCGGTGAACTTGTAAACGCCTATACCATAATCACCGCTGGCGGAGGGGCTGGGTATGTCCTTGCCTTTTTTAGTTCTCAGGAATACCCTTTTGTCGGGACATTTCGCAAAAATAGTGTCAGCGGAAGGTATGGGTACATTGCCATAGGTGGCAAGTGTGTCGACCAGAACATCCAGGAACTGTACTCTTGCGCGGTTTCCGTTCCAGTTTGTGTTTGAGGTCAGTCCGTGATAGTTTTCCGCCTTGATATATGTGGCATCGCTCGACGATTCAATAATAAAGGTAGTGCCAACGTATCCCTGGACATTTGTTCCGTCCTGTTCCCATGCAAATATCATCTCAGGGTTGTGACGGCCGTCATTGTCGGCGCTGAAGTTCTGCCTGTAGTCGCCAGCCAGTTCATACTGTCCGCTGTTGATCACCTTGTCGCAATAGATCTTGCAGTCGCTCCATCTTGCGGTGCCTGTATATACTTCAGCATTCAGGTAAAGTCGTGCGAGAAGCATCCAGGCAGCAGCCTGGTTGGCCTGGGGGTAAGAAGCCCCGGGGGCGCCCAGAGTGTTCTCTATGTCAAGCAGTTCAGTTTCAATATAGCTGAACAACTCTGCCCTTGTACCAATTTCAGGGAAGAACTTGCCTACTCCGTCAGCTTCTGTTGTATACGGGAATTGGCCGAAGAGGTCGATAGCCCAGTAATAGGCGAGAGCTCTCAGAAAACGTGCTTCGGCGACATACCTGACCACATCGGGATCAGTGTTGTCCTGTGCATTCTTTATAAAGTCGTTGGCATAAGTGATGCTAAGCGCCAGACGCTGGTAAAGAGCTGTAAGGAAGGGGTTGCTCGGGCTCCATGTCTGGGTGTTCAGGTCGGCAATACCAACATCGCCCCAGGCGCATATAGCCTCATCGGTGGTTATTTCCTGAAGGTTCCAGAGAGCTCGCATGGTAGTAAAAAAGTTACCGTCGGAGGCTGCTATGTCATCTCCGCCATTGGCTCCCTGTCCTGAAATGATAAAGCTGGCATATATCTTACCCAGAGCCATTTTCATATACTGAGGATCATCGCCCAGGTTTCCTGCAAGGATCTTTGTGGGGTCTTCCGGGGTAATTTCCAGATCTTTCACGCACGATGATATTACCGTTGCTGAAAGGATTATTCCTAATATCAAGATTTTCTTGTTCATATCTGGTTTCGTTATATTATTAGTAGGTAAGGCCTATTCCGAGCATGAATGTCCGGGGTCTGGGATAGAAGTTATTATCGATACCTCCCGGCACCTCAGGGTCAAGCCCGCTGTATTTTGTAAGGATCAGAGCGTTCTGAACGCTGAAGCTCAGGCGTGCGCCTACTGTGCCGAAGAGCTTTCCGAAATTGTAACCGGCGCTTATGTTGTCGAGTTTAATGAATGATGCGTTCTCAACAAAATAATCGCTGGTGAACTGACGCTTCACGAAATCGGTCTCGCCCAGGGCCCTGGTAAAGTTCTTCCAGTAGCCTATCTGCTGCATCTGGTCGTATGATGCTCCTGCTGCAATCTGGTTGTAGACATAGTTCCCGATGCTGGCACGGGCTGAAGCCGACAGATCAAAGTTCCTGTATTCGAGTCTGGCCGAAAGGCCAAGGAGATAGTCGGCAACCGGACTGTGATAGATGTATTTGTCGGCATTGTCGCCGTTAACCACTCCGCCTTGTCCTGACTCGTCAACGTAAAGCCCTTCTATCGGTTTACCATTCAGGTCGTACACCTGACGATTCACAAAAAATGAGTAAGCCGGATGGCCGACCCTTGTTACCTGCTTCTGCCCTGTAAAGGCGTCTCCGTAGAGGATACCTGTATATTCCGGATCATCAGTGAGTAAAAGTTTCGTTATCTCATTAACATTGTATGTTGCATTGAATCCCACGGTCAGGTGCAGGTCAGTCTTCGAAACCGGTATGAAGTTCAGAGACAGTTCGGCTCCCTTATTTTCGAGGCTGCCCACGTTTGTAAGAAGCGTGTTGGAAAAATTGCTTCCGCTCGATACTGTAACGGAGTTCAGGAGATCGTCGGTGACTCTTTTATAGACATCAAACGATCCTGTAATACGGTCGTTGAGGAAGCCGAAGTCGAGCCCGATATTCATTGTTGTTGTTTCCTCCCATTTAATATCCGGGTCATATGCATCCGGCCTCAGTGTCGGAATAAATGCTCCGTCGATATAATACCACGAACCTTCAGATGCCTCCCTGTAGAGAGCCTGTGCGGGATAGTCGTTACCTATATCCTGCTGTCCGGTTACTCCCCATCCAAATCTGAGTTTAAGGTCTGTTACAGCATCTGCATTTCTGAGGAATGATTCATCCTTAAGTTTCCATGCAAAGGCAGCTGAAGGGAAAAGACCCCAGCGGTTGTCCTTTGCAAAGCGTGAAGAACCATCATCCCTGAGTGTGAAGGTCAGGAGGTACCTGTCGGCCAGGGTATAGTTTACACGGCCGAAGAATGAAACAAGGTAGTTCTCCGTGATGAAGGAATTGAACTTGGGCGGTTGGAATTTAGGATGGTGAGCGCCTACTGCTCCGTGAGTGAAGTCGTTACCTTCCCTTCTGAAGTGCTGCCACGAGTAACCGGCTGTCAGATCAACAACACTGTTGATAGCGGCTACATCCTTGTTGTAGTTCAGATAAAAGTCGAGCAGATTATTGTAGTTGGTCCCGCTGAAACCCGATAATTTTCCGTAGTAGGGATCTCTTAATGAGGGAGCCGTGGTTTCCTTACGGTTGTTATGACCTTCACTATCAGTGTAGTCTGTAGCAAGGTTCAGATTTGCCCTTAGTCCGTCAATGAAAGGAAGGGCATAGTCGATCTGTATATTTCCGATCACTCTGTTGACATCCGACCTGTTATCTATTCCCAGTGCCTGTTCTACGGGGTTGGGAGTTCCCAGGTTAGCTCCATAAGTTGCCCATTGAAAATAGTCGGCAGTAGCAGGTGTCCAGTCGAAAATACTCTGTGTAGGGTCCATATTGACTGCAGATCCTATGGCGCCGGCGTCTCCAAAATTATGACTGGTATTCATCCCTTTCAGGTTAAGGTTAATTTTAAGCCTGTCGTTAAGGAATGAAGGGTTCAGACTTAAGGATCCGGTGATCCTTTGCATATCGGTGTTCCTGAGAATTCCCTTCTGATCAGTGTAACCAACTGAAACACGATAAGGCAGTGATTTGGCTGAGCCTGTAACACTTAGGTTGTGGTCACTTGAAACAGCCGTGCGGAAAATCTCCTTCTGCCAGTTGGTGTTCTGGTTTCCAAGAAGGGCAAGGTTGTCAATTCCGAAAAGATCAGATCTCTCATGAGCAAGTTTTCTTATCTCGTCGCCCGAGAAGACATCCACAAAAGCAATGGCGTTGGCCACAGACACATTCCCGTCATAGGAAACTGTCATGGGGCTTCCTGCCCTGGCTTTTTTGGTGGTGATCAGAATAACGCCGTTTGATGCCCTCGATCCGTAGATGGCTGTTGCGGAAGCATCTTTCAGCACGGTAAAGGTCTCGATGTCATTAGGATTAACGAATGACAGGATGTTGGAGCTTCCCGAGACATTATTATTGTCGATCGGAACTCCGTCAATAATTACCAGGGGATCGTTGGAGGCATTAAGTGATGATCCTCCGCGCACACGTATAGTGGAACCGCTTCCCGGTGCGCCACCCGAAGTGGTGATGACAACGCCGGCGCTCTTTCCAACCAGAAGGTCCTGGGGAGATGTGATGGCTCCCTTATTGAAGTCCTTTGAACTGATCGCTGAGACGGATCCGGTGGCATCGCCCTTTCTGACTGTACCATATCCTATAACAACCACCTCTTCGAGAGCTGTTACGTCAGTCTTCATTGAAACATTGATAACCGTCTCACTGCCGATGGTAATTTCCTGCGGCAGGTATCCTATAAAGCTGAATACAATAACATCCCCGGGCTTTGCCATCAGGGAAAATTCTCCTTTAATGCCGGTCATAACTCCCGTAAGCGTACCTTTTACAACGACGTTCACCCCGGGTAATGCCTGTTTGTCGGCTGCATCGGTGACCGTACCTGACACTCTTACCTGTTGCCCAAAGACAACAAGACTCATCATAATGCCAAGTGTAAGCATGAAGAGCCGTTTTCCAGTTAGTTTCTCCATAAATAGATTTGTTTAGTTGC
>ERZ1645192.266-NODE-266-length-40775-cov-13.691650_pt1 | contig 40775 bp, 34 predicted proteins | sample MGYA00575354_ERZ1645192 | MGnify/ENA primary metagenome ERZ1645192 (study PRJEB40844, sample SAMN11349763) | freshwater sediment metagenome | isolation source: river sediment | host: Sediment | place: India: Faizupur Khadar , New Delhi | collected 2017-02-21 ...
TATGACTACAAGGTCAACTACTCACACTATCTTGAGCTTCGCAGGGAGCGCAGGGAGCAACAGCAGAGACAGTATGAGGATCAGCAGAAGATGATTGCAGAGACAAAGGATTTCATAGAGCGATTTAAAGGGACTTACTCAAAGACCCTTCAGGTTCAGTCCCGTGTAAAGATGCTTGAGAAGCTGGAGATTATTGAAGTGGACGAGGTAGATACATCGGCACTTAAACTAAAATTTCCTCCATCTCCAAGGAGCGGAAACTTTCCCGTAATCATGGATGGTGTAGGCAAGAGCTATGACGAGAAGCGAATTTTTTCTAATGCCTCTCTGACTATAGACAGGGGGGATAAAGTTGCCTTTGTCGGGAGGAATGGAGAGGGAAAGTCAACCCTTGTTAAGTGTATAATGAAGGAGATTGAGCACGATGGCAAACTTACCCTTGGACACAATGTCCAGATTGGATATTTTGCTCAGAATCAGGCTTCGCTTCTTGATGAAAATCTTACGGTTTTTCAGACAATTGATGATATTGCAGTGGGTGATATCCGCTCAAAGATCCGTGACCTTCTGGGTGCATTTATGTTTGGCAGGGATGATGTGGATAAAAAGGTGAAGGTACTCTCAGGGGGAGAGAGAACAAGACTTGCAATGATAAAATTGTTGCTGGAACCTGTTAATTTGCTTATTCTTGACGAGCCGACAAATCACCTCGATCTTAGAACAAAGGAGATACTTAAACAGGCTCTGCTTGCTTTTGACGGTACACTGATTGTAGTTTCTCACGACAGAGATTTTCTGGATGGATTGGTTTCAAAGGTGTATGAGTTTGGGAACGGGCAGATAAAGGAGCATCTTGAGACAATCCGGGGATTCCTTGAAAAGAAAAAGATGGAGCATCTCAGAGAGATTGAGATGAAATCATAATATGAAAATTGCAGTCATAGGGGGCGGGGCAGCCGGTTTTTTTGCAGCAATCTCTGCAAAGGAGAATTATCCGGAATCAGAGGTAATAATTCTGGAAAAATCTCAGCAGCTACTCTCTAAAGTAAAGATATCCGGCGGAGGCAGATGTAATGTTACCAATGGATGCGCCACTATTGACCAGCTCTGTACAGCATACCCCAGAGGAGGTCGTCAGCTGAAAAAACTGTTTGGAGTATTCAATAACCACCACACTATAGAGTGGTTTGAATCAAGAGGTGTTCCTCTAACTATCCAGGAGGATAACTGTGTCTTTCCGGCATCACAGGATTCTCAAACTATTATTGACTGTTTTCTTGGAGAGACTGAGAGACTCGGGATAAAAATTACTACGGGAACGGGGATTGAAGATATCAAAGCGGCCTCTGAGGGTATTAATATTTATTATAAAGACATAAAAAGAGAGCCGCAACTATTTAATAAGGTAATTATTGCAACTGGTGGCTCTCCTAAAAGAGAGGGTCTTTTCTGGCTTGAGAGATGCGGGCATAAAATTGTTGATCCCCTCCCCTCTCTCTTTTCATTCAATATGCCTGCTGAGCCTGTAAAGAACCTTATGGGTGTTGTTGTTGAAAAGGCTGCTGTTACAATTCAGGGGACAAAGATAAAAGCCGATGGTGCACTTCTGATTACCCACTGGGGTATGAGCGGTCCGGCAATTCTAAAATTATCCTCCTTTGGAGCGAGAATTCTAAAAGAGAGGGATTACAATTTTAAAATTGGCATAAACTGGATAAACGAACCAAATTTCGACATAGTCTCTGATGAGATAGATTCAATAATAGCAGAGCACTCGGGAAAAATGCTATCATCAGTCAGACCATACTCAATTCCTGTAAGGCTTTGGATACACCTGCTTGAAAAGTGCGAAATCTCTGCTGATAAAAGATGGTCTGAACTCGGAAAAAAGGGTATCAACAGAATTGTCAATACCCTCATAAACGATGAGTATAGTGTTAAAGGGAAGGCCACCTTCCGTGAAGAGTTTGTAACTTGCGGCGGAGTTAGTCTGGATAGTGTCAATATGAATACACTTGAGAGTAAAGTGGTTCCAAATCTCTACTTCGCAGGCGAGGTTCTGGATATTGATGCTTTAACCGGCGGCTACAACCTTCAGGCCGCATGGACTACAGGCTTTATTGCCGGCAAACTTGGTTAGGGCTCCCTCTTTTTTAACCTTCCGGCATCCTTAAGACTTTTACTGATAATCCACTCCAACTGACCATTTATACTACGAAATTCATCGGCAGCCCATTTTTCGATGGCTTTCATGGTTTCCACATCTATTCTTAATACAAATGTCTTCTTCTCTGCCATTTAATTTGGTTTTACTGGTTTAAAGTACCGGCATTGATTACAGGAGTTGTCTCTCTGTCACCACAAAGTACTACAAGCAAATTACTTACCATTGCTGCTTTTTTCTCCTCGTCAAGATCGATTATACCCTTTTTTGATAAGAGTTTAAGAGCTCCTTCTACCATTCCGACAGCACCTTCAACCATTTTAAATCTTGCTGCAATTATTGCAGAAGCCTGCTGCCTCTTAAGCATTGCCTGAGCAATTTCAGGAGCATAAGCAAGATAGCCGATTCTAGCCTCAATAACTGACAATCCGGCCAGCTTAAGCCTTTCACATATCTCCTCCTCAAGGCATTTGCTTACATCTTCAAAATTTGAACTCAATGTAATTGAGGCTCCCTCATCCTCAAACTGATCGTATGGGAATGAACCAGCGAGCTTGCGTACGGCAGCATCGGTCTGAACCTTTACAAATTGCTCATAATTATCTACATCAAAAAGAGCTTTGTAAGTATCTTCAACTCTCCATACTAATATTGAGCTGATCAGAATTGGGTTTCCCAATTTGTCATTTACCTTAATTCTTTCGCTTTCAAAGTTTCTGGCTTTTAGAGATATTGAAGTTTTAATATAAAAGGGTAATGCCCAGAAAAAACCATTATCCTTTACTGACCCCTTATAAGCCCCAAACAGGAGAAGTACCTTAGAGTTATTTGGGCCGATTATAAAAAATCCTGCTGCAACAAAGACAAAGCATATCAGGCTCAGGAGCCCGGGAATAATCATTTCGTTAGTAAATGAGTAAATAATTACTGACAAAAGTGCAATTGCAACAATTACCATCAGGTAACCATTAAAGACTTTAATTGAGACCTCTTTTTTCATAATTTATGATATTATTTTGATATTATTACAACATCAAATATATTACATTTGTTTAATCTTCCAAAATTATTTTTAAATTTGTGCAAGAAAAGAGAAACAAATGTTTATTCACTCTAACAATCTTCTTAATAATAACCTGAATAATAATAACATTCGGGCGAGGAGGTTGTGCCATAAAGTGTAATAAACAGGATAAAAGAATAACACTAATGACAGCCTCCCGCAACGGAGGCTGTTTTTTTATGCCATAAACTCAAAATTTTAAAAAATGGACTACTATCAGCTTTTGGAAACCGAACAGGCTATTGCCTTTGTAAAAGAGAGATTTGAAAGAGACCTGTGTGCTAAACTAAACCTTGTAAGGGTCTCTTCACCTATTGCTGTTCTTGAGGGGACAGGTATAAATGATGATCTTAACGGCACAGAGCGTCCTGTCTCATTTCCCGTGAAGGCTCTTGGAGAGAACAGGGCACAGGTAGTTCACTCTCTTGCAAAATGGAAGAGGATAAGGCTTATGCAGATGGGTATGAAACCCGGAGGTGGCATTATTACAGATATGAGGGCACTGAGGCCTGATGAAGATTACACAAACCTTCACTCTGTTTATGTTGACCAGTGGGACTGGGAGCAGGTAATATCCTCAGACCAAAGATGCGTTGAGAAACTAAGGGAGACTGTAAATACAATATATCAGGCATTGCGTAATACCGAAAAAGAGATTGAACTGAATTATAAAGAAATAAAGTCAGTCTTACCTCCTGAAATAAAATTTTTACATAGTGAAGAGCTCTTGACAATGTATCCCGATACTACTGCTAAGGAGAGAGAGGCTATTGCTGCCCGGGAGTATGGAGCTATATTTATCATGGGTATAGGTGGCGAACTTTCAAATGGTGAGGCTCACGATGGCAGAGCTCCGGATTATGATGACTGGAGTACACAAAACGAGGATGGGTATATAGGTCTGAACGGGGACATAATTGTATGGCATCCCCTTTTAAAATGTCCTCTTGAACTATCTTCAATGGGAATAAGGGTTAACCCTGAAGCATTAATGAAACAACTTAATTTAAAAGGATGCCCTGAGCGCTCAAATCTGCTTTATCACTCCATGTTACTTAATGGAGAGTTACCATGCACAATTGGTGGAGGCATCGGGCAATCCAGAGTCTGTATGTTTATGCTTAAAAAGAGACATATCGGTGAAGTTCAGGTTGGTATATGGTCAGAGGAGCAGAGAAATATTATGGCTCTTGAGGGTGTGGAGCTGTTATGAATTTCCATAATATTTTTCTAACTTTATATCTTAATAATAAAAACCTTATATCATGAAAACATTATTTTATCTGGTAATTTGGGTTCTTGTAATTATTTCTTTCTGGAAAATCTTTGAAAAAGCAGGCAAAAAAGGCTGGGAGTCAATAATCCCAATTTACAACATTCTTATATTGCTGGAAATCATCGGAAAACCATGGTGGTGGATTCTGCTTCTCCTAATCCCCGGAGTTAACTTAATCTTTGGAATATGGATGTTTAATCTCCTTTCAATTGGTTTTGGCAAAACTGAGGGATTTACAGTTGGTCTGGTTCTCCTGCCATTTATTTTTCTCCCTATCCTGGCATTTGGTGATGATCAGTACAGGGGTCCTGCCGGAATTAAATAGTTATCCTCAATTTTAACAATATGCTCGAAACATCTGAAATACTTATCAGGCTTTTGCTTGCATCGGCCTTTGGTGGTCTTATCGGCATTGAAAGGGAGCGAAAAGACTGGGCTGCCGGGCTTCGAACCCATATGATGGTTAGTGTGGGCTCTTGCCTTATCATGATTGTCTCATCTTTTGGTTTTGCAGATATTCTTGGATCTGAAAATGTCTCGCTTGACCCCTCCCGCGTTGCCTCTCAGGTTATAAGCGGAATTGGCTTCATTGGTGCCGGCACCATTCTGTTTCTTAAACAAGGGGCAATCAGGGGTCTTACTACTGCTTCAGGATTGTGGACAGTAGCGGCTATAGGATTAGCAACAGGTGGCGGGCTCTACTTTGCAGCGGGAGCCACAACCGTAATTGCCCTTATAATTCTGTGGGCTCTGAAACCTTTGGAACAGGTCTATTTCAGAAAATATAAACCAATTTTGCTGAGAGTGACAACCCGCCCGGAAGCTGAATCTGATTTTATCAAAAAACTTCTGGATAACAGCGATCTTAAGATTCAGAGTTTCAACCTTGAGCGTAATGATACAGAGTTGGTATATGATCTTAAATTTGAGCATACTGATCTGTCAAAACTTGAACTTGTAATAAAGGAGTTGCTTAACGACACCTCTGTAAAAGAGGTAACATGGAATAGATAAAGTTAGTATCTTTGTTTCTTCTGTAAACTAACAATTATGAAAAATATATTAACAGCTCTTCTGTGCATGACATTTGCCATTACGGCTGCTGCTCAGAAAAGTGACTCGTTACTTCTTAAGGAGATTGCAAGTCTAAAAAGACAAATTGAAAACCAAAGACATACTCATGATCAGATTATCAAAAAGGTTGATGATCTGATGTGGCATAAAATGCTTGAGGATATTGCCTTTGTGGATAAGGTAAGACTTACCGGACCTCCAAGATGGAAGGCTAAAAATGAGAATGACAGATTTGCAAAGAATCCACTGCAGTTTTACACCTATGTATTTATCCCTAAAGATGTTAAAAAAGGAGAGAAATATCCTCTTATTGTCCTGCCTCACAGCGGCATTCACGCAGATTTCTCTACATATTACGCACATATTGTCAGAGAGTTGATTGCTCAGGGCTATGTTGTAGTCTCAGCCGAATACAGGGGTTCTACTGGATACGGGAGAGATACTTATGAAAATATTGACTACGGCGGGCTTGAGAACGAAGATGTCATGGTGAGCAAGGATTACATGCTGGAGAATTATTCAATAGTTGACAAAGAGAGGGTAGCAATTATTGGATGGAGTCACGGTGGTATGATTTCACTGATGAATATCTTAAGATATCCCAATCAGTTTAAATGTGCCTTTGCCGGTGTTCCTGTAAGCGATCTGGCAAACAGGCTTGCCTCTCACGACCCATCATATACAGCATATTTCACTGCTCCTCATCATATTGGAAAATCAATAAAGGAGGATCCTGAAGAATACAAAAGAAGATCACCATCTGCTTATGCTCATCTGCTTGACAGACCACTTTTGATCCACACAAATACTAACGACAACGATGTTTATGTTGAAGAGGTTCTGCTGATGATTGACTCACTCAAGGCCCACAACAAAAAATTTGATTACAAAGTATTTCAGGATGCTGCAGGAGGACATGGTTTTGACAGGATCGACTCTAAGGAGTCTACTGATATCAGATTTACAATACACAAGTTTCTGGAGAGGTATATGAATCCTCCAAAACCATTCAGAAATGAGGCCGATATGAGAAGAGCGGCCTACAGATTTTAGGAAGTTATGGAGATAATGGTTCTGGTATTTCTTATTGGCTACTTTTTCATAGCCATAGAGCACAGGGTGGGCATTGATAAAGCCGCTGTAGCTCTGCTTACCGGTGGTATCTTGTGGGTTCTGTATATACTTTTATCGCCACTCACTGTTCCAAATGTATTCCCTGTTCATTTTCATGAATTTGTTGCGGACAATAATGGTGTTAATATCCTCCCGCTTATTGAACAGTGCAGGAGTTATATTGTGGATGTCCATATAATTGAAAGTCTTGGAGAGATCTCTGAGACTCTCTTCTTTTTAATGGGGGCAATGACAATTGTTGAACTGGTTGATGTACACGGTGGCTTCTACATAATAACAGACAGAATCACTACCAGAAACAAAAAGCTCCTCTTAATACTTATTGCCTTCATCACCTTCTTTATGAGTTCAATTCTTGATAACCTAACAACTTCAATTGTAATGGTGATGATGGTCAGAAAGATTGTTCCAAATTATAAAGAGAGATGGGTGTATGGAAGTATGATAATTATTGCTGCCAACAGTGGAGGGGCGTGGTCTCCTATTGGTGATGTTACCACTATTATGCTTTGGATAAAGGGTAAGATAACTACCGGCCCTCTAATATCCTCTCTGTTTATTCCCGGTTTGATATCTATGATTGTCCCTATGCTCCTTGCTACAAGAATGCTTAAGGGAGAACTGGTTGAAACATCCAGAAAAGCTGCCGGGCACATATCAACTATACTTAGTGAAAAAGAGCGTCTTATACTATCTGCGATGGGAGTTCTTGCTCTTGTTATGGTACCGGTCTTTAAATATCTTACGCACCTCCCTCCATTTGTGGGGGTGCTGATTGGCTTGAGTATACTATGGATCTACACAGAGATAATATACTCAAGAAAAGAGACAACTGAGACTCTAAAACACAGAGTTACCAGAGTTCTTAAAAGAGTTGACACAGCAACAATTCTCTTTTTTCTTGGTATTTTACTTGCGGTAAATGCACTGCAGGGCACGGGTGTTCTCAATATTATGGGGGCTTTCCTGGAAGAGAGGGTACATAATGTATACCTGATTAACATTGCAATAGGGTTTCTGTCAGCAATTGTAGATAATGTTCCATTGGTTGCTGTTGCAATGGGAATGTATCCTCTGGCAGATGCATCTATGATTGCTGCAGCTGCTGATCCTGCTTTTATGCAGACATTTGTCCAGGATGGAAGTTTCTGGTTGTTTCTGGCATACTGTGCCGGAGTTGGTGGCAGCCTTCTGATAATTGGTTCAGCTGCTGGTGTTGTTGTTATGGGAATAGAGAGAATAACATTTAACTGGTATCTTAAGCACTTCTCTCTTCTTGCTCTTGCGGGATATCTGGCAGGAGCAGGTACATTTGTTCTGATTGACCTCTTTTTTTAAAGACCTATAAGTACTGAATATGGAGACTCTTGCCTGGATTGGCCTTACCCAAAGTCTGTTTGGAGCTGTTTTAGTTGGTACAAAATCGGGAGCATCTTTACCTGACCGTATACTTACTATTTGGCTTCTCATTATGGCAGTAGTCTTTCTGTCATTAGGGCTGGATCTGAGGAACAACTCTTTTACAATACTTACCAGCTCTTTTCTTATTTTCAACCCCCTGCTCTATTTGTACGCATCTGGTTCAACATTAAACAATTTCAGGCTTAAATGGCGCCATTCTCTTCATTTAATACCATTTTTGTTCTTTGAAATATATTCACACATTACTCAGACAGAATTTTTACCTGGCTCTTTCTTTGAACAGGATAGTGCCTTTGCAACAAGAATGGCTTTTGCTGTAATCAATCTGATATCCTGGTTTGTGTATACATCTGTTGCTCTTATGCTCGTTCACAGACACAGAATTAATCTTAAAAATGAGCTCTCATCCATCGACTCTTCTGACAAGCTAAACTGGCTACTTTTCATATCTATTTTTTATACAATATACTGGATAATTCTTCTTATTGCCTCACTAACAATTGTTACAATTAAATCCACCAGTTATTTCCCGATGGCTTACAGCTATACAGTAATGCTTGCAATGTCATTTATTATAACATATTATGGTGTAAGACAAGGCGATATCCATAAGTTTTTCTGGAGATCAAACAAATCATATTCGGATGCTGACTCATATAACAGAGAGAGCGTCAACAGATATGAATCTGCAGAGAGTGCAATCAGAAAATTTCTAATAGAGGAGAAGGGGTTCCGGGATCCTGATCTTAGCCTTCAGATACTTTCCGAGAAGACCGGATATCCAAGATATCTGGTTACTGAGGTTCTCAACAAGGTAATGAAGACTAACTTTTTCACCTATGTTAATGGACTTAGGACCCAGGAGGCAAAAAGACTACTCTCCTCTCCCGGCAACATATACTCTATTGAGGCCATAGGGAATGAATGCGGCTTTAAAAGCCGGTCCTCTTTCTACACTTTTTTTAAAAAGGATGCAGGAATGACTCCAAACGAGTTCAAACAATCCCAAACAAAAAGAAAAGATGTATGATTCCGTTCAATCCGTACAAACTAAACTTCACATACCACTTCTAAGTGAGTAACTTTGCCCTGTCAAAAAACAGAGTTATGAAAAAGGTAATTATTACTGCGTTTACTCTCCTTATTTCGTTAAGCCTCCCTGCCCAGGAGAGTATAAGAGAGAACGCAGAGTTCAGCGGGTATGTCAGGGGATCATTCCAGGGATTTTCAAAAAACTACGATCTTACCAATGTCTTCGCCCAGTTTGCACTTAAAGGAAAGTACAGCGGTAAGCATACTGTTTTCAATGCCGAGGTCTGGTTTCTGGGGGGACACCATTTTGGTGAATTTTACAACAGGCTTGAGATCATGGAGGCCTATGCAGGTTATGTTTCAGATAAATTTGACTTTATTGCAGGTAATCAGATTGTAAAATGGGGGAGAACAGATGGTTTCAGCCCAACAGATAATATCTCCCCAAGGGACTACTTTTTCCTGACATCTGATATGGATGACCAGCTGAGGGCTAATCTTATGGCCCGTATTAAATACAGGATCACACCTTCAATAGACCTGGATCTGATTGCAATTCCGTTTTATAAACAATCTAACTACCGGTTTGACCTCTTTGATATGGGTGGAATGGCTAAATTTGGTAAAGAGACAAATCCTGAGTTCAGTTTTGCAAATTCTTCAATTGCCGGACGGTTAAATTTTGAGCTCCCCGGTGTTGGTTTCTCTCTCTCATATTTCAGAGGTTACGACCCATATCATGGGTTCAATCTTAAGGGTATTGAGCTGGATTTAAACGGACCCAACCCCATGCCGTCAATCAACTATTCCTCTACACCATACAGGAAGCAGACAATAGGTGCAGACCTGGCAATACCGGCAGGATCTTGGATTCTAAGGGGAGAGGCAGCATGGAATATAACAAAGGGTGGTGCCGATTCTCTCTTTATCCCCCTCCCCTCCCTCGCCTATGTAGCGGCCGTTGAGAGGGAATTTTGGGGCATAATGGGAATTTTCCAGTATATCGGCAGATACACTCCATCCTTTGAGCCCATTTTTGAACCTCAGCCTGCTGGAACAGATCCTGATCAGGTGCTATATTACATGAGCCGGATGGTTGATTATCAGACAAGGATGTTTAACAGAAAAATATTTGGCCAGCAGAAAAAGAGCAACCATGCATTTGCACTTACAGGAAGGAAAAGTTTTGCGTATGACACTATTACCGCCGAATTAACCGCCTACTATAATATAACTTCAAGAGAGTTTCTGCTAAGGCCTAAACTCTCCTGGACCATTGCAGACAATCTTTCAATGGCAATCGGTGGACATATAATGACCGGAGAGAAGGAGTCTCTCTATGACTATTCAGCCCCTGTTATGAATGGCCTATTCCTTGAATTAAAAGCTTCGTTCTAATAAATACCCTATGGAAAAAAAATCATTTATACTGAAAAACCGCAAACTCATCATCATACTTACGGCAATCCTTGCAGCGGCTGCAGTCATTCCTCTGTTTTCGCTCAGGATAAATCCTGACCTTGAGAGCTATTTACCTGACAATATTGAATCCAGAATAAATAATCAGAAGATTGGGGATCTTTTTGGGACAAAGGAGCCTATCGTAGTAATTCTCTCCACTGAGGATGTTCTGGCACCGGAGACTCTTGAGAGGGTTGATAATCTTACAAACGGCTTCAGGGATTTGGGAACGCTCTCCCCCATCCAGTCACTCTCAACAGCAAAAAACATACGGGGTGAGGATGGGATGATGTTGGTGGATCCTGTAATTGATTATTATCCTCAGTCAGAAGAGGAGCGTGAAGAGCTTAGAAACAGAATTAAAGACAATGATCTTGCTTACAAATTGCTTGTATCTGAAGACTTTAAAAACACCATGATCCTTCTGAACTCGGATCTCTCTGTTAAAGATGCTGAGTTAATGAATCAGATTGATTCTATTATTACATTATATCCTGGCAGCGAGGAGGTTCTTATAAACGGACAGCCATATCTGAGGGATGAGGCAAATGCAAAAATCAGCAAGGATATAATGATCTTATTACCCTTGGGCCTGCTTATAATGCTTATATTCTTTTGGTTTTCCTTCCGGGAATTCAAGGGGATGATACTCCCGTTTGGAGTGGTACTTATTTCAATTGCAATTTCAATGTCCCTGATTCCTCTTCTTGGATGGGAACTTAGCATTATAGGAGTACTGATACCAATTATGATGATTGCAATTGCGAATAATTACGGAGTCCATTTTGTGGCACGCTACCAGGAGCTTAATGCAATTGATCCTGAGTCATCTATGGCAGATATTGTTGAGGAGTCTCTTTCATACCTTAAAAGACCTGTTATAATCTGCGGACTAACTACTATTGTGGGTATTCTGGGTTTAACTGTTCATATACTACTTCCTGCAAGCCAGATGGGAGTTGTATCGGCGATAGGAATCGGAATTGCTCTCCTTCTTAGCCTCACTTTTATACCGGCTGTTCTCTCATATTTGAAAAAGGGAAAAATTCATTTTCATCCAAACGGAGAGAGTAAAAGCATTATAGCAAAGGCTCTCTCTAATCTTGGGCATCTTCTGTCAAGGCATCCAAAGAGAATACTTACAGGTTTTGCACTATTCTTTATTGCGATAACTGCCGGTATTGTCATAATGAGAGTGGCCTCTGATTTCAATAATATTCTCCCTGCAAAACACCCTTTCAATAAAAGTATTGAGATTGCAAACAGGGAGTTTGGAGGCAGCAAGCTTATGACTGCTGTTTTTGAAGGTGATATAAAGGACCCTGAACTTCTGAAGAGAATGGAGGGATACGAGAAGGAGCTCTCTGAGGTAGAGGGAATAGGCAGTGCAACATCTATCGCAAAAATTATCAAAAAGATGAGTACAGCACTTAATGACCCTTCAGATCCGGGTTACAATAAAATTCCTGATGAAAGAGACGCTGTTGCTCAGTATATTGAGTTTTATTCAATGAGCGGTGATCCTGCTGATTTTGATCAGTTTGTCGATTTTGACTACACCAGGGCTGCTGTGACAATTCAGTTCAATGCAACAGGTATGAAGGATCTTGAGAGGATTATTGAATCTGTAAATAATATTCTGGGCAATGATCCCTCTCTGACTCTGGTTGGTGGCTACTCTCTGGTTGAAAAGGAGATGAGTGAATCAATAGTCAAAGGTCAATACTACTCTCTTCTTTTTGCATTTATAGCAATATTTTTACTTCTGGCAATTATTTTCAAAAGTATATCTGCAGGTTTACTTGGCTCATTACCGCTGGTATTTGCAGTCCTGTGCACATTTGGATTTATGGGGTGGAGCGGAATAAAGCTGGATATTGTTACAGCACTGCTCTCATCTGTATCTATAGGTCTGGGAGTGGACTTTACGATTCATATGTTCTGGAGGATGAAGAGTGAGATATCCTCAGGAAGAGATTACAGAGAGGCTGCTGTTACTGCTCTGAAAACAGCGGGCAGAGGAATAACAATTAACGCACTTTCGGTTATGCTGGGATTCTCAATTCTGTTTTTCTCATCATTCCCTATTATCAAATCGTTTGCACTGCTCATAATTCTCTCTCTTCTCTTTTGTCTGGTCTCATCATTATTGCTGGTTCCGGCAATTTGTATTATTTTTAAACCAACATTTCTTAAAAACGGCAAAAAACATGAAATCATTTAATTACAAGCTGAATACTCTCATTATCACTATATTAATAAGCTGCACTGTTACAGCCCAGAATCCTAAGGATATAAGCAGAAAATCTGCTGATGCAATTGCTCTTGGCTCGATGGAGATGACCACAACTCTTAAAATTATGGATGCAAAGGGTAATACAAGAAGCAGAACTCTTAACATGGCCAGCAAGAAATTTGGAGATGTTACTAAAATGATGATGAAATTTACAGATCCTGCAGATGTTAAAGGCACCTCTATCCTGATTTTTGATTATGAAGATCGTGCAGATGAGATGTGGATCTATATGCCTGCTCTTAAGAAAACGAGAAGGGTTGTAAGTAATGAGAAGGGAAAGAATTTCATGGGTTCCGAGTTTACAAATGCAGATATGAGCAAACCAAACATTGATGATTTTGATTATAAAACCATCTCATCTGAGAATATTAATGGTAGAGCTTGCCATGTTATTGAGGCTACTCCTGTCTCAAAAGAGGCTGCACTCTCAAATGGATTCTCAAAGAAGGTCTCTTATATTGATAAAGATAATTTCCTCTGCTACAAGATAGAATATTACGATCTAAAGAACAAACTGTTAAAGACTCAAATCATTGGAGATTACAGGCCTGTTGAAGGCGGAAACTATTTCTATTACGAAATGGAGATGAAAAACGAACAGAACGGCCGAAAATCTGTTTTAAAGACAGATAAGTTTAAGGCACAGTCACAAATGAGTGAGGCACAATTCTCATCATCTAACTTAGATAAATAACAATTATGGAGAGTAATCCGGTTATTATTGACGATACCCACTTCAACAGAGAGGAACTTCTTGAAAAGATTGATTCAGATTTAGAGGTAGTTGAGTTGTTGTTCGAGAGTGTAAGGGGTCAGGTCCCGGATTACATTAGTTCAATAGCTGAGGTTGTAGAGAGATATAACTCTGGAGGCAATCTTCCTCAGGAATCTCTTGAAACTCTAAGATTTGCATCTCATTCAATTAAAGGCTCTGCATACAATATATGTTTCAACAGGCTTGGCAATATAGCTAAAGCCATTGAAATGACTGCCAGGGAGTGGGGTAATCCCCACACAGAGCACAAAGGGGAGATGCTCCCTCACCTTTTTGTACAACTAACAGATGAGTGGAGCCTTGTACTCTCTACAATGAAGGGGTAAATTCCATGCACATTCTTGAAACATCATACTGCTCAGATAAGTATCAGTATACAATGGGCAAAACATTTCATGACCTTGGTCTTGAGAACAAAAGGGCCGTTTTCAACCTATTCTACAGAAGCGCACCTGATAAAAATAACTGGGCTGTTGTAAGCGGAGTTGAGCAGGCAATTGAAATGGTTAAAGCTCTTGGAGGTCAGGAGGAGTCGTTTTTTGAAAAATTTCTGCCGGGAGAGGAGTACTCTTCATACAGAAAATACCTTGCAAATATGAAATTTACAGGAAACATATATGCAATGGAGGAGGGTGAGATTGCCTTTCCCACACAGCCTGTTATTACAGTAGAGGGGCCGCTTATTGAGGCACAAGTTCTTGAGACTCCTCTTCTTACCATTATGAATCATCAAATGGCAATTGCCACTAAGGCCTCGAGAGTTACAAGAAGTACATCAAAACCTGTTAGTGAATTTGGCTCCAGAAGAGCACATGGTCCCTGGGCAGCTATTTACGGAGCAAAAGCTGCGTATATAGGCGGCTGCTCTAGTACCTCAAATATTCTTACATCGCAAAAGTTTGGAGTTCCTGTTACCGGAACAATGGCACACAGCTTTATTACTGCATTTGGGTGTACCATTGCTGGGGAACTTGAAGCCTTTAACGCTTACATTAAGACTCACTTTGGAGAGCCTCTGATTCTGCTTGTTGACACATATGACACCCTTAGATGCGGAGTGAAGAACGCAATTAAAGCGTTCAAACAAAATGGTGTTGATGACAGCTATCCGGCAAGTTTTGGAATAAGACTGGATAGCGGGGACTTAACCTATTTGTCAATTAAGACTAGAGAGATGCTTGATGATGCAGGGCTTAGAAAATGCAGGATTTTTGCCACAAATTCTCTTGACGAGTACATTATTGCCGAGATTGAGAGACAGGGTGCAATGATTGACTCTTACGGAGTCGGAGACGCCATTGCAACAAGTAAACACAATCCATGCTTTGGAAATGTTTATAAACTTGTAGAGATTGATGGGACAGGTGTTCTGAAAAGATCTGAAGATAAGAGCAAAGCTATTAATCCGGGTTTTCAGATTACATACAGGATTATAAGTAATGGACATTTTAAGGGAGATATTACCTGCCTCAGAGGGGATGCTACCTCTCAGAAAATTGAGAATGGTGAGGAGTTTACCCTTAGAGATGAGTTTGACGACACTAAAATTACATCCATCAGAGCAGGGTCGTATACATATAAAACATTGCAAAATCCTGTTATGCAGGGAGGAGAAATAATTATCAAAGGGAAGCCTGTTGCAGAACGGAGAAATTACTACCTTAGCAACCTTCAATGTTTGAATGAAACGCAGACCAGACTTATCAATCCTCACTTTTATAAGGTTGATATCTCTGATGAGCTTTATGATCTTAAAAATGGTTTAATTGAATCACTTATTAACGAGATTAAGAACTTCAATGAAGAGTGAAAAAGCAGTTCCGGTAATAGTTGTTGTAGATATGCTCTACGATTTTATTGATGGTACACTGGCATGTCTTAATTCAGAGAGTGCTGTAAAGGAGGCTGTAAAGTTCATTAATAAACACGATGATATGGTTGTTGCCTATATATGTGACCACCACCCTTCAAATCACTCATCATTCACTGAATTTGGAGGAGTATGGCCTCCCCATTGTGTTCAGGGAACAAGAGGAGGATCTGTTCATGATAGTTTTTACTCAGAAATATTAAATAAAAATTCAAGACCTCAGAGGGGGAACTTGTTTCTTAAGGGAGAGGATCCTCTAAAAGAGCAATACTCCGGATATGAAGCTGTAAATTCAGTAAACGGAACACTTGACAACTATATTAAAATGCACGCTGCAGATCAGGGAGATGGCGATGTTTATGTATGCGGAATTGCTACAGAATTTTGCATTAACGCAACAGTAAGAGATCTTGCTGATTCAGGCAGACGGGTATATCTTATTTCTGATGCTCTGGCTTATGTTGAGAGGGAGGGACACGAAAAGATACTTAAAGAGTTATCTCATTATAAAAATGTAACCATAATATAAGATGATCTATATTGGCATAGACCTTGGGGGCACAAAAATATCTGGTGCCCTTTTTCATGAAAATAATTCAATATTGATGCGTGAAACGGTACTGCTTGAGGGAAAGGGTGGTGAGGAGGTTGGTAAGCTGATTTGTGATGTATGCAGGGTAATACTTGAGAAGGCCGGTCTCAACCCGGGAGATGAGATCTCTGTTGGTGTTTGTGTTCCGGGAATCTCCTACTCAAAGAGTGGGAAAGTATGGTGTCCGAATATTCCCGGCTGGGAAGAGTACCCTCTTAGAAAAGAGCTTTTATTGAATTTTCCCAACTCAAAGATTACAATTGAGAGTGACAGAACAGCCTATATTCTTGGAGAGGTGAGTCTGGGAGCCGCAAAGGGTTGTGATAATGCAATATTTATTGCTGCGGGAACGGGAATTGGTGCCGGAATACTAATAGACGGAAGGGTTCTTCACGGAGCATCAGATATTGTGGGGGCAACCGGATGGATGGCACTTAAACCTCCCTATAATAAGGAGTGGGATGGCTGCGGATGTTTTGAGAGCCACGCATCAGGCACGGGAATTGCAATGCAGGCGGGCAAAGTTTACCCGGGAAAGATAACCTCTCATGATGTTTTTGAGAGATATGACCAAGGCGACCCTTTAGCCGTGAAAATTATTGATCAGGCAATTGAGATGTGGGGAATGGCTGCTGCAAATTTTGTAAGCCTATTCAACCCTCAGATGGTTATCTTTGGCGGGGGGCTTTTTGGACCTGCCACCAGGTTTATTGACAGAATATATGCCGAGGCAATTAAATGGGCTCAGCCTATTGCAATAAGGCAATGTACTTTTAAAGCAACGCAATTACCAAACGATGCCGGTCTCTATGGGTCTGGCGCAATAGCTATAAAAAATGGAAAAGAGTAGATCAAATGCCGCTGTTCTTGCAGCCGGTTTTGCAGGAATGGCCTTCTTTGGAATGGCATTCGTTATCTTAGGAACGGTACTCCCTTCACTTACTGAGAGATTCTCCCTTTCAACAGCAAATGCATCAACTGTTGCAAGCCTTCTCCCCTTTGGAATAATGCTTGGTTCTCTGGTTTTTGGGCCGATTATTGACAGATACGGATATAAGATGCTCATTATTGCATCAACTATACTAACCGTCTTGGGAATGGAGATGCTTGCCTTTGCAGAATCTGTCTCTATGGTAAGGTTAGCTATTTTTGTGATTGGTTTTGGAGGCGGAGTCCTGAACGGACTTTCAAACGCTCTGGTTTCAGATGCATCAACTGATAAAACAAGGCCATCTAACCTTAGTATCCTGGGTATCTTCTACACTGTTGGAGCAATAACAATACCTCTCATTTATGCCTGGTTGAGTAAGAGCTACTCTTATGTACCTATTGTGGCCGGAGCAGGAGTGATTATGACCCTCTCTGCTTTAGCCTACCTGTTTGTGAGCTTTCCGGAGGGCAAATTCAAAGAGGGTGGACCTGCAGTGAAAATCGGCAAACTAATAAAAGAGCCTACCCTTTTACTGCTCTCATTCATTCTGTTTTTCCAGAGTGGTGTGGAGGGAATCAGCAGTTCGTGGACTCCAAATTTCCTTGAGCAGATTAAAGAGTTCTCAAAAGAGAATGCTCTATATGCACTTAGTTTTGTTGTTTTTGGTATAGGAGCAGGAAGAGTTCTTCTAAGCCTGTTGCTAAGATTTATTCACAGACGGATTATCCTGTACATCAGTATGGTAATTGCCGCAATTGGTGCTTTTATATTAGGTGGTGCCGAGAGTTCAGGTACAGCAATTACAGGAACATTCCTAATTGGCCTGGGCCTCGCCTCTACATTCCCGGTTGTTATAGGGGAGATTGGCGAAAAGTACAAGGCTGTATCCGGAACAGCTTTAAGTATTGCCCTCTCGATTGCTCTTCTGGGAAATACAATTATCAATCTGCTTGTGGGAGCTCTTGAACTTAAAGCTCTTCCGGGTATGATAGCCTTTTGCGCTTTTGCAGTAATCGTAATATACTTTATTAACACAAAATATTCCAAATCAAAAAATTAGAACATGTTAGCATTAGAATGGTTAAACAACGCCAGAGCCGTAATGAGCTCAATTGAAGAGTCACAGCTCGAGAACATTAAAAAGGCTGCCACAGTCATGGCAGACAGTATTGAGGCTGGCCGGTGGGTCCACACATTTGGATGTGGACACGCGACTATTCCGGTTGAGGAGATGTACCCCCGCATCGGAGGCTTTGTAGGGTTTCACCCAATAGTTGAATTGCCACTCACATTCTTCACAAGAATAACAGGAGAGATGGGAGTCCATCAGTTTCTCTTCCTTGAGAGGGCTGAAGGTTATGGCAACGCTATTATGAAGTCATACAACTTTGACAACAGGGATACAATGTGGATCTTTTCACATACCGGAATAAATAATGTAAATATTGATGTAGCACTCAAAGCTAAAGAACTTGGCATGAAGGTTATTGTCTTTGGTTCTGCTAAAGAGTCTGTAGGCAAAAAGACAAGACACTCTTGCGGCAAGACTCTTTTTGAATTGGCAGACATTGTAGTCGATTCTTGTGCACCACTTGTTGATGCAAGCGTTCCGCTCAAAAATCACTACGATAAAGTTGGTCCTGTTTCAACAATGGCATTCATCACTCTTGTCTGGATGACAGTAACAACTGTTGCCGAGATACTTGCAGAGAGAGGTGTTAAGCTTTACATACACCCTTCACACAACATTCCCGGTGACAATACTGCACACGACAGACTTGATGCCTGCCTTGCAACTTACAAAGAGAGAGTAGCAGGAATCTAGTACCTCAGTAACATTAACTCATTTTTTTGTATGTTTGCACCGTAATATGGCTAAAAGAACATACAATATATCTATGGTGACAGTGAGCATTGCAGCCTTATTGGCTGCTCTGCTCACTTTCAGTTATGCACCTGCTCAAAACAGAGAGGTTAATGACTCTTTGCAAACAAAATTAACACGAGCCCAAAAGGATTCAATCCAGGCAGTTAAGGATAGTATCCGGGATGCAAAACCAATGTACCTGGAGAGTTATTTTATTCCGGATTCGCTGAAATTTAAAAAAATAATACTGTGGAATCACGATAGTTACCTGAACAGAATCACTAAGATGCTAAAGCAGGATACTACCGCTGACTACAACTACCATTTTCTCCCTTTCATGAAGCGAGATGTTGGTGCAGAGTATCTTGGTGTCTCCGGTTCTGCTTCAAGGTACAGAAACTATTTTCTAAGAGAGGAGGTGAGAGATTTCACCCCTTTCGATCCATATATCATGTACAGCTTTACAAAGGAGAGTCATCCCTTTTACAATGTAAAGACTCCACACACAGAATTTGGATACAGAGGGACGCTTTTTGCTGAGCGGGTAAAAGAGGAGAGCAATGTTCATGTTTTGTCCACACAGAATATCTCACCCTCAATGAATATTACAATCCTTTACGACAGATGGGGAGGCAAGGGAATACTTACTAAGGAGGCAACAGATAACAGAACCTTCTCCCTGACTTCCAACTATTTGGGCAAAAGATATGTAATGCACGGCGGATATATATTTCAATCTGTTAAGAGGGATGAAAATGGGGGTATAGTTGACGACAGACTTGTTCTTGACACTCTTGTTGAGCCAAGGGAAATTCCATACAATTTGAATACTGCTCACAACAGGCTAAAAAGAAATTCAATATTTCTGACACAATCCTATGGTTTTCCTATAAAATTCTCTAAAGGGAAAGATTCAAAAATTGAGGAGGGAACTGCAGCTTATATCGGACACTCATTTGAATTTGCTACTTATTATAAACTATACACAGATAAAATTGATCCCTCTGACACTAAAGGTGTAGCCTATTACAACGAAAAATTTTTTATTGACCCTGTTGAGAGCTATGACTCGGTAAGGCTTAATAAAATTGAGAACCGTGTCTTTCTCAGAATTCAGCCTTTTTCACAGAGTTCAATTGTCTCTAACCTTGAAGGGGGAGTTGGACATAAGTACCTCTCCTATTTTAACTACAGGCCTGAATTTGATTCGCTTGGCGTTAAAATGGATCGTTACAATAATACCTATGCATACTTTGGTGCATCAGGAGTTTTTAGAAAATATTTCAAATGGGACGGATTGGCAAAGATTGGATTAACCGGTTATGAGGCAGGTGATATTGGAATTGATGCAAATGCCAGACTATCTCTGTTCCCGTTTAAAGAGGGCATTCACCTGGATGCAAAATTTAAGTTTGAGAACAAAAGTCCCAATCCGTTACAGAGATATTTTTACTCGAATCACTTCAAATGGGATAATGAATTTGGGAAAACCACAGAGACTAAAATTGAGGCATTCATGGAAATTCCAGTTGCTAATTTAAGCGCATCCTTTGGTTACTCACTTTCAGACAATACAATTTATTACGACAAGAAGGGAGAGATAAAACAGCACTTAGGAATTCTAAATGTGATGGCTGCCTCTCTAAATTATAACTTCAGACTCAGTAGTTTTCATTTTCACAACAGATTTCTTCTGCAGTTGACATCTGATGCAACTGTTGTTCCGTTACCTCTTCTCAGTGCAAACCTGAGGTACTTCTTTCAGTTCAATATTGTCAAAAATGTAATGACAATGCAGCTGGGAGCAGATGTAACATATCATACCAAATACTACGCCCCTGCGTACAACCCGGCCACAGGCCAGTTCCATATACAAGATGAAAGAGAGATAGGAAGCGTTCCTTATATAGATATTTTTGCAAATGTCCAGTGGAAAAAGGCAACAATCTTTATAAAATATCTGAATACCGCTCAAGGCTGGCCTACCGGCGACTACTTCTCGGCTCATCACTATACTATGCCACGCAGGACGATACAAATTGGGATCAACTGGCCATTCTATGTGAAATAGTGATATAGCAGCTATGGGAAGAATCATACGATTCATTGCAGTAATATTTTTTCTTGGGATATTATTAATTATTGCGGGAAACAGAAATTTAAGAGAAGAGAGTGCCTCTTCATTCTTTCTTGAAGGTGACACTCTATGCGTTCGAATTGCTGTTGATGGTGGTATTTATATCAAACAGGGACACCCTACAGGTTTTCACCACGATCTTTTAAGAAAATTCTCCCTTTCTCAAAGATGTCATTTAAGGCTTAAACCACAGGATAAATCAAACATGTGGGAGGAGCTTATGGATGGCAGAACTGATATACTGGTAATTCAGGCAGAGACAGAGATTATTCCTGAAGAGTACTCAGACAATCTAATCTCGAGTGTTGATGTTAATGATGCAGGACACGCCTGGGTAGTAAACAAAAGCAATATACATCTTCTTCAGCAATTGAACTACTGGCTTACCTTTTTCAAACAGAGTAAAGATTACTCAGCTCTTGTCTCAAGGTACCTGAGACTCTACAGACGGAATGCTTACGCCCTAACCTCTCCAACAAACCACCTCTCTCCATACGATGATATTATAAAAAAATATTCAAAAACTATTGGCTGGGACTGGAGATTACTTGCTTCACTGATTTTTCAGGAGAGTAAATTCTCTATGAATACAAGTTCAGTGAGAGGTGCTCATGGTCTTATGCAGATTAAGAATGCTACTGCAAGGCAATTTGGGATTGATGATATATTTGACCCTGAACAAAATGTAAAGGCCGGCACAATGTTAATTAAAAGGCTGCAAGAGCTTTATGATTCACCTGAAATTGACTCTCTTAACAAAATCAAACTTGTTCTTGCTGCCTACAATGCCGGTGAGGGAAGAGTTGATGATATCAGAAGAGTGGCAGAGCATCTTGGTGAAAATCACAATGACTGGGAGTCGCTTAAGGGTATTATTCCTCAAATGCGTAAAAGGGAGAATCTTCCAGCTAATATTCTAAGGTTGGGACAGTTCAAGGGAACTGAGACAATCCGTTTTGTTGACGAAATTCTTGAAAGATACAGCACATATTCTGTGCTGGTTAAAAAATAATTTACTTCTGTCTGAGGCTCTTATCTGGCTCCATTCCTGAAATGAATGAAGATGGGATATAGAGTATCACTGTTATAACTGCAAGAGCAGCTAAATCAAGTATCAGAATCTTAAGAAAGTTAATATCAACAGGTATATGTGTCACAAAGTAATTATCAGGGTCAAGGGAGATTACTTTGAATACCTTTTGTATTGTAAGAAGAGCCAGGGCAAAGAGATTACCGGCGATAATTCCCTTTAAAACAATTGATATTGCCCTGTAAAGAAATATTTTGTGTATTGAGGAATCCCTCATACCCAGAGATTTTAGCAGCCCAATCATTGATATCTTCTCAAAAAGAATAATAAGCAATCCTGAAATCATATTAAATCCTGCAACTACCATCATGAGGATAATCACAATCATTACATTAAAATCAAGAAGAGTGAGCCAGTCAAAGAGATGGGGGAAAAGTTCATCAGGTGATGCAACATCGGCATCATTAAACATTTTTTCAACCTCCTCTTTAATAATTTTACCGTTAGCAAGAATCTCCAGTGAACTGTATTGATTATTATCCCAACCAAGCACACCTCTTGTATTTTCAATATTACAAAATATCAATCCTTTATCAACCTCTTCAAGTCTTGCGTCAAAAATACCGGCAACAGTAAATCTTCTAACTTTAATACTCTCTCCAATAAAGTAAAAAAAAGGTCTCTCTCCTACTTTTAGATTAAGCTTTGTGGCCAGCCTTGCAGAAATCACAATCTCATCTGAGCCAAGAGAATCTCTCCATAAAGTTAAACTTTGGTCAGTCAGATGATCTTTTACAAAACTCCAGTTATAGTTTTTTGATACACCTTTTATCAGAACTCCTTCAATATGATCATTATACTTGACCACACCGGAAGAGTATGCAATCCCCTGAACAAGATTCACCCCGGCTAACCGGCTCAAAGAATCTATTTTAGCATCGGTTACGGTAAGCGGATAAATATTATTTGTGGGCTCTTCACCCGGAACTTTAACCACTAAATTTCCGGTAAATCCTGTAACCTTATCTCCAATCTCCTTTGAAAACCCGTCTGATATTGAGATAGCGACAATCATCACTACCATACTTACAGCAATTGATACAGCTGCAATAAGTGAATTTCTCTTTCCGGGAAGATTATCTTTCCCCCCTGCGTTCAAAGATTTTGCTATAAAAAGGTTTATTTTCAAAATATTGATTATATTTGTTACAAGTAAGTAATTCATTACTTGACCTAAAACTAAACTATGAAGCGCCTCTGTAATCTTTTTGATTACGGAGGTTTCAGTTTATATACCTCAAATTACCAAAGCATTCTAAAACTCTCTCCATAATATCTGAGCTCTCTTTGTCATTTATTGACTTAAAAAGATAGTTCAAATGGTCTGCATATATTGATACCAAAGCCTTATCAACTCCCACTCTCGATGGATTTTCCGGCTCAGTTAACTCTTTAGAAAATATAATGCCGTTTTTATATATGTTTATATAAAAAATTGGCTTATCATCACTGTTGAGATAGGCAGGAGTAAATGATTTTCCGGCTATTACAGGGTACACCGGTAAGCCTGATTGTCGTGCAAGAATAAAATAACAAATTGGAATTGTAAAAATATTCCCCTTCTTACTCTCAAGTACTTTTGTAATTAAAGCATTCTCTTTAATGGTTACTGTATCATCCTCGTGCTTGAATCCAATCCTCCTGAAGAATATATAGTTAAATATCTCCATATTCTCAATTGCAGTTCTGTTATCGCTAATTTCAAGAAGAATTTCATCTGCAATATCCTGTACAATAGTAAGATACTTTACTTTATCAAGATTGAGATCAAGTGCATTTGATACAAGGAGAAGGCCGTCCAGCAACAGAGGGTCGGGATTATCAAGATAGTTCTTTAACCTCCTGAGAACAATCTCTAACTTTAGCTCTAATAAAAGAGAATCAAGATAACCCTTGTCAAAATTAGCGCTTAGTTCCGGGAGTAGTTGCTCCATCTCTTCTGCAGCTGTATCACCCAACTCCAGTAATTTATCCCAGGCGGCCACCTTAACGCTCTGGTCCGAGTCGTCCAGAAGTGTTAAAAGTGATACCAGAAGAGATTCTTTTATCATTTCGCTAACCTTTCCAGTGCTGTTTCAATAAGCCTCTTTACATATGGTTTATAGTCAGGCTGGCTTTCATGAAGGTGCCTGTTTGCTATTATACAGCATACAGTTGCTGCGTCATGACCAAGTAGTCCTGATAGTCCGGCTATTGCAGAACCCTCCATCTCAAAATTGGTAATTTTATTACCCTTGTAATTAAAGGTTTCAAATTTATGGACCATATCAGGCATTGCAAGAGGGAGCCTTAAAACCCTGCCCTGAGGGCCATAAAACCCTGATGCGGAAATTGTCACCCCCTTTATTGTTACATCCTCAAGAAGAGAGATAATAGAATCTGATGCATTTGCAAAATATGGATGGGGAAGATTATCAGGCCATGAAGTATGCTCCATAAAGGCTCTTTCCATATCCAGATCTGATATTGAATCTCTTGATTGATACCAGTTTAGAAGGCCATCACACCCTACAGATATATGTGAAAGGACAAATGATCCAAGTGGAATATCAGGTTGAATTGCACCAGAGGTGCCTATTCTGAGAATCCTCAATCTTTTGTGCTCTTTTTTAGGAGTTCTGGTTTCAAAATCAATATTTGCGAGCGCATCCAGCTCATTAACGACAATATCAATATTATCAGTACCAATTCCGGTTGAGAGAACTGTAATTCTCTTTCCGTTATACCTTCCTGTTACTGTAACAAACTCTCTTGATGCCCTGGAAAATTCCCTCGATTCAAAGTATGATGCAACCAGCTCTACTCTTCCGGGATCGCCTACAAGAATTACTGTATCTGCCAGCTCTTCAGGCCTTATGTGAAGATGAAATACAGATCCGTCACTATTTATTATTAGTTCAGACGATGGTATTTGATTCATATTTGATAGCTTTAAACTACAAAAATAAGCTTTATTTTATACTTTTGTGAAAAATACCAATCTATGATACAAAGAATACAGACACTATTTCTTCTTGGTGCAGCGGCTCTGCTCTCTTCACTCTTTTTCGTAACAATAGCCAAATCTCAGGTGGAGTCAGTTAAACTTATTCAGATTATGCCGCTACTTGTATTCAATGCAATAACAACAGCTATTGCTCTTGTATCAATATTCCTATATAAAAAGAGAGTTATTCAAATGAGGCTAACTCTGCTTAATGCAATTATTCTTATTGGATATCAGGCATGGATTGTATACCTCTTCATAGTAAGACCGGATGGCTCGGCATTTACTACACCGGCAGTATTTCCGATAGTTGCTGCAATTCTGTCATGGATGGCATTCAGATACATAGCAAGAGACGAAGCTATGGTAAGAGCTGCAGACAGACTGAGAAAATAGTACCACTACTTACTGTTGCTCTTTAACACAATATTTTGATATTACCGGATAGGCCTCTTTGACGCCTAGCTCGCCGGCTTTGCTCAGATCAATACAGCCTTTCTCCTTATCTCTTAAATAAATAAGAACTAAACCTCTGTTATAGTATGCCTCTCCAAAACCGGGGTATAGTTCAATAGCTTTTGTATACTGGACTATGGATTCAGGGATGTCGCTTGACATACAATAGAGATTTCCAAGATTATAATAGATGTAAGGAAATCCTGGTGAGAGGGCTGCCGCCTTCTTCATATCGTGTATTGCAGGGGTATAATCGTAACTTCTTGTTGCCTGATCCTGAACTTTTGCCCTAGTTGCTGATGAGTTATCCAATGTAAGGACCTGTACATTGCTCTCAATTGAGGATATAAAATCAATCATCTCACTCTGGAGTGCACCTCTGTTAATGTAGTAGAAAGTTTCATCAGGCTCCAGCCCAATTGCTCTGTTATAACAGTCAAGGGCAGTGTTGAACTGTTTGCTCCCCGCTTCTATGAGAGCTTTTGTGAAGAGAGCCCTCCCCTCAGTCTTCTCCTTTAGCTTTGCCTCTGTCAGTCTCCTCATCTCATCAATTGTTTTCTGAGATATCTCAGGCTGGGAGGTTGTAAGCTCAACCGGAACAGGTAATGAGCGTTTGAACTGTTCCATTTCCGGAGAGTCAAATCTATTCTCAAGAGCCATTAACAGTTTTGCCTCAGGAGCAGCCCGGAATTTAAACAGCGGTTTAAGTCTGATATCGACATCTCTGTATTGAAGCAACTCATTATTAAAATCCCTCTTTGCAAAATCAGCATCAAGTGCCAGTAATCTGTCAAATTTTCGTGTTGTATCTGCAAGTGTGTGAGCCAATGTTGTGTCTCCTACCCTGGATTTGTAATCCCTAATCTTCTTTTGGGCTATTTCATAGTCACTTTTTGCTGAGTTAAACTGACCAAGCTGATTCTTTACATATGAGCGGTTTATATATGCATTTGCAAAATCGGGATAGAGGTTAATTGCCTGGGAGTAATCATCCATTGCATCTCTGTATCTGCCCAGCTGTACAAAAAGTGTAGCTCTGTTGTAATACGCAAGAACATTATTTGGGTTAATTGAGAGAACCCTGTCGTAATCCTCCAGTGCATTATTATAATCCCCAATCTGTGACCTTATAAGAGCCCTGTTATAGAGAGTAAGAGAGTTACCCGGATCCTCCCTGAGAACTCTCTCAAGATCTCCCAGTGCTCCCATAATATCTTTGGCATTGTACCTCACAAGTGCTCTGTTGAAATAGGCAAATGCATTTAAAGAATCTAACTTTATAGCCTGATCCAGATCCTGAAGAGCCTTCTCAATCTCATTCTGGAGAACATAAATCCGAGACCTTCTTATATATCCTTCCGGTTCAAATCTGTTTAAAGAGATTGCAGTCTGATAATCATTCAACGCTTTGGTGGTATCCCCAAGAAAGAGATATGAGGCCCCCCTGTTTAAATAGGCATCCGTAACTTTTGGTTCATACCTTATAAATCTGTTAAAATCCTCAACTGCCTTCTCAAACTGTTGGGAGAGAAAATAGGTAACCCCTCTGCTAAAGTAGAGGCCTGTATATCCCGGTCTGAGATCAACTGCCTCCTCCAGGTCCTTAAGTGCCAAATCATATTTACCCGTTCTGCTCAGGGTTATAGCCCTGTAGTGATATGCAGGAGTATAGAGAGGGTTAATTGTTAAAGTCCTGTCAAAATCAATTTGTGCTCCCAGAAAATCTCCAAGATTGTATTTTGCTATACCTCTGAAAAAATATGATTCATAAAGAGTTGTATCAAGCTGAGATAAGATATTGAAGTTCTCAATTGCCTGAACATATTTGCCCTCAATCAAAAACTGCCTTCCTCTGTAGAAAAATTGCTGTTTATCATATTGTCCGATGGCATTTCCGGATACAAAAAGAGTTACTGCAAGAAGAGCAATGTATAATATTTTACCTGGTGCTGTTTTTTTCATTTTTTCAGTTTAACCTTTTTTGGTTTGTTATCATTTAGCCACTCCGGTCTGGCAATCATACCCATCATCCGTTGAATGGCACCTGCTCTTGAGTTGTGGTAGGCCGATGGTCTGTCCGCCCTCCTTTTAAGAGGATTCGGAAGAGCTCCGGCAATCAGAGCACTCTCCCTGGATGTCAGTTTCGCTGCACTCTTTCCAAACAACTCCCGTGCCGCAGCCTCGGCACCATAAATTCCCGGGCCCATCTCTGCAACATTCAGATATACCTCCATTATCCTCTTTTTACCCCAAATCAACTCAATACCAAGTGTAAAATATGCCTCAAATCCCTTTCTTATCCAGGATCTGGATGGAAATAAAAAGACATTTTTTGCAGTTTGCTGGCTTATAGTGCTTGCACCCCTCAGCCTTTTACCTCTTTTGCTGGCTTCAAGTGCATTGTCAATTTCTGTCCAGTCAAACCCCTTATGCTCAAGAAAGCGAGTATCCTCAGATGCCATAACAGCCATTGCCATATTGTCTGAAATCTTATCCAGACTCCTCCACCTTTTAACTGTTTTGAAATCCTCTTTGTCAATAAACTGAAAACTTCTCACTATCATAAGTGGAGTCACATATACAGGTACCCATTTTAAAATCACTATCAGTGACAGCGATAGAAGAAAAAAGGAGAGTGGAAGATAGACAAAAATGAATCTCAGAACTTTTTTCATTAAAATGAGTTATTTTTGCAAATATAAATAATAATAGATGAACTATTTCCTGAGGCGTTCCATATTTACCGCCACCTTTACGCTCCTTACTTTTACTGTTTCACTGGGACAATTCAGAGATATAGAGAGGATTGCAGCATCGGTTAGTGAAGAGAGACAAAAAAATCTGCTCTCTTTTTTTGCAGATGATGTTATGGAGGGGAGAGCCTCAAACAGTAACGGAGCATTAATGTCTCTGGCTACTGTCTCCAGACTCTTTGCCTCCTGGGAGATGATTCCCTTCTACTCACAGACATTCATCCGCAGTTTTAAAATGGGGGAGTTAACAGGAAGAAATCTTGCTGGTGTTGTTCTAGCTAATGGCTATTCCGATAAATATATTGTTGTATCTGCCCACTACGACCATCTGGGCAAACTTGGCGGTAAAATATACAATGGTGCAGACGACAACGCCTCCGGTGTAACTGTTATGGTAACTCTGGCAAATCTCTTCTATCAGCTGAGAAACAGCCCTGTTCATCTGAGGCACAATATTATATTTCTTATGCTGGACGGAAAAGAGAATAATATGGCCGGTTCAGAAGAGTTTATCAAAAATCTGCCAGTTCACCCATCTAAAATACTGTTTAACCTTAATATTGATCAGATAGGGACTACTTTTGCCCCACCGGGATCCGCTGAAAACTACATTCTTATAGTAGGTGACAAAAAGGGAAGAGAGATGGCAAGAGCCAAGGCATCAAATGCAAGAAGAGATTCCGGGAATATGATTGAGCCCGATTTCACATTTTACGGAAGTCCCGCCTTTGCTGAACTATTCTTTAAAACCTCTGATCAGTACTCTTTTTCCAAAAAGGGAATCCCCTCCGTTCTGGTTACTTCGGGAATACATATGCATACTTACAAGACTACAGATGATCATTACTTTATTAATTATCCTGTAATGTCAAACAGAACAAAATTCCTCTTTCACCTGATTTATCAGATATCTTCGAGTTACTAGCTGAAAAGCTACCTCTTTGTTTCAAAGATATTATAGCTTACTACTATAGTGCCTCTTAAATGAATCATACTGTACTCAAAAGGTGTAGAACCCCCAAAGATATCTCTGAGTCCTGTCATAACTCTGATTCCCATATTGAGCCTCTCATTTATTCCAAGCTCATATCCAATTAATATACCGGCATCCCAGTCACCGAGTGCCTGTGAAAAATCCATAAGAATTGGATAGTCCGGGTCAACAATGTTATCGGCTCTGTCAGGTTCTGATCCTATATACCCCTTTCTTGCTTCCGTTGAAAATCTACCCTCCAGAATATAAGACCAGTATCCACCAAGCAAGGCTCTGTGAATACCTTTCTTACCAATCATATATTTTACATACAGAGGAACCTCTAACTGAGTGAAACTGCTGCTAAGAAAAGCTGTTCCGGAGAAATACTGTTTTGTATCGCCATTTCCTGAGAGCATCATCTGATTCTCCACCCTTGCATTTGCGGTCATAGAGACTGTCTTGTATGTAACCTCAGCACCCATCACCCATCCCTGTTTGAATCTGAACGAAGTTCTTGCTCCAAGCGATGGCAAAATATCCGGATAGGGATTAAAAATTCCACCTATGGCACTCATAGGATAGGGAAGAGTAACCCCCAGATCAGTTCCAACCTGAGGGGAGAAACTCCACCTTAGTGAAGGTTCCTGCTCCTCCTGTGAAAGGAGAGGTGTTAAAGAGAATAACAAAATTATAAGTACAGAGACTCTCTTCATTTTCAGTTCAATTTCTTTTTTAACGCCCTGGCAGTATGGTTCTCCTCATATTTAACCAGATCTTCAGGTATCCCCTCAAAAACAGCGTGACCACCATCTTCTCCGGCTTCCGGACCCATATCAATTATCCAGTCTGCGCATTTCACCACATCCATATTATGCTCAACCACTACGATAGTGTGTCCTCTGGCAATAAGTTCATTGAATGAGTCCATCAGCTTTTTAATATCGTGGAAATGGAGCCCGGTTGTAGGTTCATCAAATATAAACATAATTGAGCCGTGAGAACTCTCTTTGCCAAGAAATGAAGCAAGTTTAACACGCTGACTCTCTCCTCCGCTAAGGGTGCTGCTACTCTGTCCCAGCATAACATAAGAGAGTCCCACTGCCTTTAATGGCTTTAGTTTCTCAGCAATTCTCAATGCAATCGGCTCTTTTTGAGCAGAGAAAAACTCTATTGCCTCCTCAACACTCATATTCAAGATATCATTTATATTATATCCTTTATATCTCACCTCAAGGATATCATCCTTAAACCTTTTACCCTGGCATGAGTCACAAACCATCTGAACATCAGCCATAAACTGCATCTCAATTTTTATAACACCCTCTCCCTGACACTCAGGACATCTGCCTCCATCAATATTGAAAGAGAAGTGGGAGTGTCCAAAACCGTTTGCCTTTGCGTATGGCTGCTCAGAGAAGAGTTTTCTGATTTCATCATACACTTTTAGATATGTAGCCGGGTTAGATCTGGTTGATTTTCCAATTGGATTCTGGTCCACATACTCAACAGCAGTAATTTTATCCAGATCCCCTCTCAGCTCCTTGTGAGCACCTGGTTTATCGCCAAGCTGATTAATCCTTCTGGAGAGTGCCGGATAGAGAATATCCCTTACAAGTGTAGATTTACCGGATCCGCTTACCCCGGTAACTGCAGTAAAGACCCTTAGAGGAAACTTTACATCAATCTCCTTTAGGTTGTGCTCGTATGCACCCGCTACTTCAATATATGAGCTCCACCTTTTCCGTTTTTCAGGCACTTCTATTTTCTCCTTCCCAAATATATACTGAAGGGTAAGGCTTCTCTCCATCTCTTTCTCAGGTATATCTCCCCTTACCTTGCCCTGATAGACCAGCTCTCCACCCCCTCTTCCTGCAAGAGGGCCTATGTCGATGAGTTCATCGGCAGCCTCAATTATCTCCTCATCGTGTTCAACAATAAGGACTGTGTTACCAAGGTCTCTGAGGCGCTCTACGACAGATATGAGCCTTGCTGTGTCCCGTGGATGCAGTCCGATACTCGGTTCGTCCAGTACATAAAGAGAGCCGACCAGATTACTTCCCAGAGAGCTAACCAAATTAATCCGCTGGCTCTCACCACCTGACAGAGTGTTTGACGGGCGGTTAAGCGTAAGATAAGAGAGACCAACTGAGTCAATATATGTGAGTCTGTCCTGGAGCTCTTTAAGAGCACGGCCGGCAATTCTGGATTGATAATCATTCAGTACAAGGTTATCAAAGAAGTTCTTCACCTCACCTATTGACATCTCCAGAAGATCACTTATATTTTTACCTCCAATCTTTACATATAATGCCTCTTTTCTAAGCCGGGCACCACCGCAGGATGGGCAGACACTCTTTCCGGTATAACGGCTCTTCATTATTCTGTACTGAATTTTGTACTTATTCTGATCAAGTATTTTGAAAAACTCGTTAAGGCCTGTGAAATACTCATTTCCTGTCCATAAAAGCAATTTCTGCTCTTTTGAAAGCTGGTAATATGGTTTATGTATAGGGAATCCAAACTTATCTGAGTTATTAACCAGCTCCTCCCTGAAGAGGCTCATTGTTTCGCCTTTCCAGCAGGCAATTGCCTCTTGGTATATTGAGAGTGATGAGTCAGGGACAACCAGCGCCTCATCAATCCCCAAAACTTTACCATATCCGGAGCATTCGGGACAGGCACCCAAAGGATTATTAAAACTGAAAAGAAGTTCTGTGGGTTCTTCAAAAGATATTCCATCGGCCTCGAAAAGGGTGGAAAATGGCTTTGGCACCTCTCCTTTTCTGCCTGTTGAAATAAGCAGAGAGCCCCTTTCGTCTCCTAAAGCTGCGCTTACATTAAATGCTGTGTTTAGTGAATCCTGAAGCCTGGAAATAAGTTCATCACTGCTCTCCTTAATCAATCTGTCAACCAGCAAAGAGTAATCACCAACGGGCACTTTTTCAGAGAGGAGGTCATCAATTCTGACAAGCTCACCATCAATAAAGAGTCTTGTAAACCCCTGTTCTTTAATTGCAAGTAATTTCTCAACCCCGTTTAGGGTTTTAAGCAGGCCAAGTGGAACCAAAATATAGACAGGTATTCCGGTTTCCAGAGAGAGAATATACTCAGAAACATCTTTTACGCTGTGTCTTTTTACCTGCTCTCCAGTAACCGGAGAGTAGGTTATACCTACCCTTGCGTAGAGCAACCGGAGATAGTCGTATATTTCAGTAGTAGTTCCAACAGTTGAGCGTGGATTTCTTGTGTTAACCTTCTGTTCTATGGCAATTGCCGGTGGAATTCCGGATATCTCATCAACATCCGGTTTGGACATCCTTCCCAAAAATTGTCTGGCAAAAGATGAAAGGCTCTCAACAAATCTTCTTTGACCCTCAGCAAAGATGGTATCAAAGGCCAGACTCGATTTTCCGGAACCTGAGATGCCGGATACTACAACAAGCTTCTCCCTGGGGATACTAAGGTTTAAATTTTTAAGGTTGTTTACCCTTGCCCCTTTTATATTTATATTGTTATCAAACATTTGATATTCTGCTAACTGTTTTTACCCCCTTCAGTTTCCTGAGGTTAAATATTATTTTATCAAGCATCTGATTATTCGGTATCAATACCTGAAGTTTAGCTTCCACCATACCTTTATTCCCGGAAATAGAAAAATGCCTTAATGTTATGTTAAAACCGGAAACCAGATCCATTATCTGCCTGCCAAGCCCCCCCTCTTCGTATGCACTTATTCTTATTGCAGCCTGAAAACTGTTTGATATTGCACTCTCCTTCCATCTTGCACTCTGAACTCTGTATGGATAGTTTTCAATAAGCCTTGAAGCATTTGGACAGGTAATCCTGTGAATTTTAATCCCCTCCCTGATAGTGACAAAGCCAAAAATATCATCACCTTTTATTGGATTACAGCATTTTGCAAGTTTAAAATCGATATTATTGAGCTTTTCATCAATAATCAAATAATCACCGGGAGTAGTTTTTGACTGAACCCCCTTAATTTCAGTTATCTCTTTTGACTCCTCTGCATCATCTCTGGACTGTATAATACTCTTAATTTCAGAAATATCTACAGTTGAATTACCCAGTGCAGCAAAAAATTCGGATATACTTTTAAGCTTATAGTGTTTAACCAGAAATGCCAGGATATCATCATTAAAACTGAGTTTCCAGTTGTTCATCCTCCTCTCGAAAAGCTCTCTGCCTGCTGATGCTGACTTTACCTCATCCTCTTTGACTTTAAGTTTTATCCTGGCCCTTGCCTTGGAAGAGACTACAAAATTGAGCCAGTCAATTGAGGGTTTCTGGTTTTTATTTGAAATAATTTCAACAACATCTCCGGTCTTAAGCCTCTCTCTTATGGAGCATAGTTTTCCGTTAACCTTTGCTCCTGAACACTTGAGCCCAAGATTAGTGTGAATATCAAAAGCAAAATCAAGTACACTGGCGTTTTTTGCGAGTTTTCTAAGATCTCCGGCAGGGGTAAATACGAATATCTCCTCCATCTCTGCAAAATCCATTATGTCAGGATTACTTTTCTCCGGTGATTCAAGTAACCTCTTTACGCCCTCTAGCCAGTAGTCAAGTCCCCCTGCACTTTTAATCCCTTTATAAGACCAGTGAGAGGCGTGACCGCTCTCTGCAATTTCATCCATCCTCTCACTTCTAATCTGAACCTCAATAGTACTCCCCTGAGGGCCTGAAACAGTTGTATGCAGTGATTCGTATCCATTTTCCTTAGGAACAGTAATCCAATCCCTTAACCTTTTTGTATCTGGCTGGTAATACTCTGTTACGATAGAGTAAACATTCCAGCACACCTCTTTTTCTGTCTCTGGTGAAGAGTCAATGATAATCCGGATGGCAAAAAGGTCTGCTACCTGCTCAAATGAAATCTGCTGTTTTTGCATCTTTTTCCATATTGAGAAAGCTGTCTTTGTTCTGCTCTTAAGCCTGTACCTGATATGGGCTCTCTTCAGAGCCATCTCAACCGGCTTAACAAACAGATCTGTAAGCCTCTTTCTCTCCTGCTCCCCTGCCTTCAGTTTATTTGCTACCAGTCTGTAGTTTTCTGGATCTGTGAATCTGAAGGCAATGTCCTCCATCTCACTCTTCATTTTGTAGAGTCCCAGCTGGTGAGCAAGCGGGGCATAAAGAAACTGGGTTTCGGTTGACTTTTTAACCTGTTTTGATTTAGGAAAACTCTCCAGGCTTCTCATCACCTCAAGTCTGTCAGCAAGTTTAATCAGAGTTACCCTGGGATCTCTGGAATAAGACACTATTAATTTTCTAAAATTCTCTGCCTGAAGACCTGTCTCTTTAGGTTTAATTTCTGATATTTTATTAAGACTCTCAACTATGTTAAGAATTTCATCCCCAAACTCCCCCTTTAAATGTTTAATTCCATCCCTCTCAACCCTGAAGGCCTCGTGCAGGAAAACAGCACATACAGCAGGCATAGGAAGTCCTACCTCTGAAGCAACAATCTCTGCAACTGAGGTTACATGGTTCATAAATGGATTCCCGTCGTCTCGCTTAACTCCTTCAAGGGAGGCGGCGGCAATCGCTGCAGCTCTTGATAGCAGCTGCAACTCCCTTTCAGATGAATTTCTGAAAATTTTTTCTAGCTTTTCTGAAATCATTTGCCTCTCTTTTCTAAAATATTTCTTAATGCAACCATCTGATCACGGAACTTAGCCGCTCTCATAAAATCGAGATCCGCCGCCGCCCTCTCCATCTCCTTGCGCGCCTCATCTATGGCCTCTCTGAGCATTTCCGGGTTAAGATATGCCATTACAGGATCGGCAAGGAGAGGACTCTTTTCAGAGTCTTCGAGCTGAAAGTCCCTGCTCTTACCAAGAACACTCCTTACCTGTCTTGCAATTTGCCTTGGTTCAATATTATTTAAGAGGTTGTACTCCTTCTGTTTGGCCCTTCTTCTCTCTGTCTCCTCAATTGTTCTCTGCATAGAGCCTGTTATTCTGTCCGCATACATGATAACCTTTCCATCAATATTCCTTGCAGCCCTGCCTGCAGTTTGGGTAAGTGACCTCTCTGATCTCAGGAAGCCCTCCTTATCTGCATCAAGTATTGCGACCAGTGAGACTTGCGGAAGATCGAGCCCCTCTCTGAGAAGGTTTACACCAATAAGGACATCAAAACGACCTGTCTGAAAATCTTCAAGAATCTCCACCCGCTCAAGAGTATCAACATCAGAGTGAATATATCTGCTCCTTATATCAATTTTGGTAAGAAATTTATCCAACTCCTCAGCCATCCTCTTTGTGAGAGTGGTTACAAGAACCCTCTCGTCCTTGTCCACTCTTTTACGAATCTCTTCAAGAAGGTCATCAATCTGATTCCTGGTTGGTCTCACATCAATTGGAGGGTCCAGCAATCCTGTTGGTCTAACCACCTGCTCTACAACAAGTCCCTCAGAAACCATAAGTTCATAATCAGCTGGTGTTGCACTAACAAATACCCTCTGCCCAATAAGGGACTCAAATTCCTCAAATTTCAGCGGCCTGTTATCTGCGGCGGCAGGTAATCTGAATCCGTAGTCTATAAGAGTCTCCTTTCTTGCCTTATCTCCCCCGTACATAGCCCTCACCTGAGGTATTGTAACATGGCTCTCGTCAATAATTGTAATAAAGTCTTTTGGGAAGTAGTCAAGCAGACAGAATGGCCTGGTTCCCGGAGCTCTACCGTCAAAGTATCTTGAATAATTCTCTATCCCTGAGCAGTAGCCTATCTCCTTAATCATCTCCAGATCATACTCAACTCTCTGCTTGAGCCTCTTTGCCTCAATGTGCTTTCCTATTTCATGAAGATAATCAGTCTGTTTAAGAAGATCGTCCTGTATGTTATGAATGGCTGCCTTCTGTCTCTCCTTGGTTGTGACAAAAATATTAGCAGGGTATACCGATATCTCCTCCATATCCTCTATATGGACTCCGCTCAGCGGATCAAAAAGTTCTATGGACTCAATCTCATCACCAAAAAATATAATCCTCAGAGCTGTGTCTGTGTAGGCTGGATATATATCTACACTATCTCCCCTCACTCTGAAGACGCCTCTTTTAAATTCATTTTCATTTCTGGAGTAGAGGCTGTCTACCAATGAGTAAAGGAGTCTGTTCCGGGATATCTTTGTCCCTCTTTTCAGTTTTATTGTATTGGAGTGAAAATCTTCCGGATTTCCAATTCCGTAAAGACAGGATACGCTGGATACAACAATTATATCCTTTCTGCCGGAAAGCAGTGCACTTGTTGCAGCAAGCCTGAGCTTCTCAATTTCATCATTAATACTAAGGTCTTTCTCAATATAAGTATCAGTTGTAGGGAGGTAAGCCTCCGGCTGATAGTAATCATAGTAGGAGACAAAGTACTCAACTGAATTTTCAGGGAAGAAGGCTTTAAATTCACCATATAGCTGAGCAGCAAGAGTTTTATTATGACTAAGTATCAGGGCCGGTCTCTGGAGCCGCTCTATCACATTTGCCATTGTAAATGTCTTACCCGAGCCTGTAACACCAAGCAAAGTCATTGCGGAGACACCTTCATTAAGGTATCCTGACAGCTCATCTATAGCCTGAGGCTGATCACCAGTGGGGCTGTATGGAGAAACCAGTTTAAAACCCATAAAGTTTTTCTTTTACCTCCTTTTCAATGAGGATTTAACCTTTTTCATATAATCTTCCAAACCAGAAACTACCCTCTTCATCATCATATTCTGAAACACTGGATCTGCAAGCATCTCCTCATCCTGAAGACTACTCATAAACAGAGTTTCAACAAGAAGGTTCGGGTAGAAGGTTGGAGCATTTAGAGAGAAGTTAAAGTTACCGATAAGGCCAAAGTTTTTTACATCAAGTTCAAGTAGTCTCTCAAGAACAGATTTTGCAAGATCTCTGTATTCAATATGCTTATAATAAGTACTGGTTCCTCCCGGCCTGAGTGGATTTCCTCCGGCATTGCAATGTACTGAAACCATAAGGTCCACGCCAGCTGCATCAAATATATCCACCCTTTCGTACATTGTAAGATCGGAATCATCGCCTCTGCTGAGAACAACTGAAGCACCTTTTTTCTCAAGCTCTCTTTTAAGCATATATGCCATAGCGAGGTTGAGATCCTTCTCTTTTATCCCCGATGTACTTACTGCGCCGGAGGCTGTTCCGCCGTGACCGGCATCCACCCCAATTTTTAATCCGGCAAGAGAGCCTTTATAGGCTGGTTGAGGGGTGTGTTTCACAGTAATTACCAGAGAATTTCCAATGTATTCCGCTTTATAACCCCAGCTGTATTTATCTTTAAGATAGATGTTAACCCTGTAAATATCATGCGAAACCTGATTAAAATCTACATATTCAACAGACTCCAGATCAAGATACTGAGTTATCCAGTTTGAGTTATTTGCTGCTCCGTGAATCTCTGCCACGATCCTTCTTGGTTCCATCTCCTGGTAAATAATATATGGCAGCCTGTCACTCAGGGCCACCCTGATGACATCACTCTTTCCACTTTTAGAAACACTCCACGAACTGGTAAGTGAAGCAGCAGGTCTTGTTCCTGCAGGCTCTCTCTTTACAAGGGATTTAGGAATAAAAGCGTGTCTGCTGTCTGATAACCTCACTTTATAGAGAAAATTTGCCGAGTCAAGCAGCTCCATCTTAATTCCCGGCGAGAGAAAATTAATTTTAGCCCCTCCAAGTCTGTCTTCCCCTACACCGTAGTTAAGGTAAGCCCTTTCACGGGTCGAGACCACAACTCCCGGAAAATCTGATTCAGGCATAACTGCCTCCTTAATCTGAGGCTTTACAAGAAAAATTGAAAACTTCTCCTCTAAAGCGGCTCCACTAAACTCGGCCTTTACCAAGACAGGATTCTCCCCCTCGGCTAGTCTGAGTTCGGCACCAAATGAACCGGTTTTATACTGTTTAACCTCTGTTCCGTTAACATAAACCGTTGATCCGGCAGGTGCCACTCCAGTAATATAGTGTACTGACCCGGGCAGAGCTTTAAGTGTATCTATTTTCCCTCTTACAATCTTTAAGCTCTCCTGAGCAGAAATAGTTGAAAATGATATAAACAGTGCTGCAATAGCTGTCAGATAATAATAAAACAGGTGCTTTTTCATGGCTTGAAATTTGTTATAGATATTGCAAATGTATAGAAAATTATGGAGAGCTTAGGTAAAAACGGCCATATCTTAACTTTGGCTGCAGTCGTTATTGGGGCTGCTATTTTGTCATTTTCAATTTTCAGTTCAGTAAAGTACTTTAAATCCTATGACAGGGTTGTATCTGTCAAAGGACTTGCAGAGAGGGATGTCCCGGCTAACAGAGTAATTTGGCCTATCGCATTCAAGGAGATAGGCAACGATCTAGCCTCTCTTTACAGCTCAATTAATTCAAAGAACAAAATAATCAAAGATTACCTCATAGCAAGCGGACTGGATGAGACAGAGATATCTGTATCGGCCCCTCAGATAATCGATATGAGTGCTGAGAGATATCAGAGCCAGCCTGCTGCATACCGTTACAATATTACAAGCGTACTTACTGTAACATCAGAAAAGGTTGAGCTGGTAAGAGGACTGATATCTTCACAATCTGATCTGCTTCAGAAGGGTGTTGCACTAAGTACAGGGGATTACCAATTTGTTACCCAGTTTGTCTACACCAAGTTAAACGAGATTAAACCGGCCATGATTGAAGAGGCCACCAAAAATGCCAGAGAGGCTGCCGAGAAATTTGCGAAAGACTCTCAAAGCAGACTCGGCAAAATCAAGAGCGCAAGCCAGGGCCAGTTTTCAATAAGCGACAGAGATGCAAACTCTCCGCATATCAAAGTTGTAAGGGTTGTCTCTACAGTGGAATATCTTCTGAGAGACTGAAAATTCAGCGATATTGATTATTTTTGCAACGATTTTTTGTAATACACTTTTAAATATAATTGAACAATATGGAAATCAGTAATGTATTTGCCCGCGAGATTCTTGACTCACGCGGTAACCCCACCATTGAAGTAGATGTACAACTCCTTTCAGGTGCCTTTGGAAGGGCAGCTGTTCCTTCAGGAGCATCTACAGGAATAAATGAGGCTCTGGAACTCAGAGACGGTGACAAGAGCCGTTACCTTGGAAAAGGCGTCCTCAAGGCAGTACAAAATGTAAATGACATAATTGCCCCCGCAATCCTTGGAATGAGCGCTCTTAACCAGGCAGAGATTGATAATTTTCTAATTGAACTTGATGGTACCCCTACTAAGTCAAAACTTGGTGCAAATGCTATTCTTGGAGTATCCCTTGCAGTTGCAAGAGCAGCAGCAGACTATCTGCAAATTCCACTTTACCGTTACATTGGCGGCGTAAATGCAGTAACGCTTCCTGTCCCTATGATGAACATTATCAACGGCGGTTCTCACTCAGACGCCCCTATCGCTTTCCAGGAGTTTATGATTCGTCCTATTGGGGCAGCTAGCTTCAGAGAGGGTCTTAGAATGGGTGCCGAAGTATTCCACAATCTAAAGAAGATTTTCCACGACAGGGGTCTCAGCACAGCTGTTGGTGATGAGGGTGGATTTGCACCCGTTCTCAACGGTACAGAAGATGCTCTTGAATCAATTCTTGCAGCAATTACCAAGGCAGGTTATATACCAGGAAAGGACATCACAATTGCTCTTGACTGCGCAGCAAGCGAATTCTACAAAGATGGAATCTACGATTACAGCAAATTTGAAGGCCCTAACGGTGCAAAAAGAGATGCAGCTGCTCAAGTTGAATTCCTAAAATCTCTTGCAGAGAAATACCCTATCGACTCAATTGAAGATGGTATGGCAGAAGAGGACTGGACAGGCTGGAAGATGCTTACAGATGCCCTGGGCACAAAAATTCAGCTTGTAGGTGATGACCTCTTTGTTACAAATGTTCAGTTCCTCAAAAAGGGAATTGAGACAGGATGCGCAAACTCAATTTTGATCAAGGTTAACCAGATTGGTACCCTTACAGAGACTCTCAACGCAATTGAACTCGCTCACCGCAACAAATACACCTCAGTTACTTCACACCGTTCAGGCGAAACCGAGGACTCTACTATTGCAGATATTGCTGTTGCAACTAACTCCGGTCAAATTAAAACCGGATCACTTAGCCGCTCAGACAGGATGGCAAAATACAACCAACTCCTTCGCATTGAAGAGGAGCTTGGAGCGCTTGCTCAGTACGGCAGAAAATAGGCTAAGTGTTTGAATTACACAAAAGAGAGGCTGACCAAAAAGTAATTGGTTAGCCTTTTTTTATTATATCAGTTATCTGTATCAGCCAGGAAAATCCTCCCCATCTTCGATGGGTCCCCTCCCTCTTCGGGAGCCAATGTTTTCCTTAGCTGATACAGATAACTGATAATTACTAGAAAAAA
>ERZ1645192.269-NODE-269-length-40653-cov-6.140968_pt1 | contig 40653 bp, 35 predicted proteins | sample MGYA00575354_ERZ1645192 | MGnify/ENA primary metagenome ERZ1645192 (study PRJEB40844, sample SAMN11349763) | freshwater sediment metagenome | isolation source: river sediment | host: Sediment | place: India: Faizupur Khadar , New Delhi | collected 2017-02-21 ...
CGCGCTAACCAGACTGCGCTACGCCCCGGAAGCAGCGCAAATTATAGCATTGTAAGCGGACCGCGTCAAATACCTGAAGCACGTACCAGCCGGTCCTTCAAAGCCCGTCCGATACCAGTTTCATCAGGGATCTGTGCGACTATTATTTCTGCCTCGCTTTTTTCGATCACTCTCAGTGCACGAAAAAGTTCTTTGGCGTATTCTTCTGTATCCCTGAATATGATCTTTACGGCAGGCGAATGTTCCGGTTCGGATGTGCCTATCCATGCCCATTTTTTGCCCTCTGCCTCGTTGCTGTATGAGCTGTCCGTCAGGACAAGGGGGATCCCGGGAGCATAGTGTCTGTAGCGTGTTCCGGGAGAACGTTTTATTGATTCCCCGTCACACGGCAGAAGGACAGGTATATGGAGAGCTTTCTCTATCTCTTCTTTGGAGACTCCGCCCGGTCTTAAGAGCACAGGATCTTCCCCGCTCACATCAAGTACTGTGGATTCAAGGCCCACTACTGCAGGTCCACCGTCAAGGACCATCGATACAGAATCTCCGATGTCCTCTCTCACCGTCACTGCGTCTGTGGGGCTTGGCCTTCCGCTTCTGTTGGCGCTTGGAGCGGCGATCGGAACTCCGGCGGCACGGATAAGCTCAAGTGCTATCGGGTTATCCGGCATTCTTATTGCAGCCGTATCAAGTCCTCCCCGTGTTACATGAGGAACGATCTCTTTAGCTTTCAGTACAAGAGAGAGAGGTCCGGGCCAGAACGTGTCCATGAGGAACCTCGCGCGCCAGTTGAGCTCGACCACCGACTCGGCCATTTTTATGTCACAGACATGGATTATGAGTGGGTTGTCTGAAGGTCGTCCTTTGGCAGAATATATTTTCGTTACTGCTTCTGCGTCAAGGGCGTTTGCCCCAAGACCGTAGACTGTCTCGGTAGGAAAGCCAACAAGCTCTCCGGAAAGAATTTTTTGGGCTGCCAGGCCTATCTCCGAGAGCATTTCACCATCGATCCCGGTCTTGCGTCCTTCCAGTTTCTCTTCCATTCTGCTCATCATGGCCGGATCGGTCCTTCGTTGTACTTACTGAAGAAATCACGCCGGAACTGAGGATATCGGCCCTCTATTATTGCCCTTCTGGCATCCTTCATCAGGTTGACAAGGAAATAAAGGTTGTGCCAGCTGCAAAGCCTGGCAGCAAGTATCTCTCCTGCAGTATATAGGTGCCTGATGTAGGCTCTTGTAAAGTTCCTGCATGTGTAACATCCGCATGAAGGGTCTATCGGGGTGAAGTCCCTGGCAAAGCCCCTGTTCTTGAGGTTAAGTTTTCCGAAGCTCGTGAGCACGCCGCCGTTTCTTCCGTTTCTCGTGGGCAGGACGCAGTCAAACATATCTATGCCGCGAGCCACACCCTCGATCAGGTTGGCGGGATGTCCGACACCCATCAGGTAACGGGGCTTGTTGACCGGCATTTCCGGGCATAATGCATCAAGGATCCTGTACATGTCCTCATGGGATTCCCCTACTGAGAGGCCTCCTATCCCGTAGCCGGGAAAGCTGATATCTTCAAGTCTTTTTATGCATTCTATCCGCTGGGCTTCAAACATCGACCCCTGCACTATCCCGAAAAGGGCCTGATCCTCTCTCGAATGGTGCTCTTTGCACCTCCCGGCCCAACTTATAGTCCTCTCCATGGCTGCCCTTGAATACTCTTCAGTGGTCGGCCAGACGACGCATTCGTCAAAAGCCATCGCTATGTCGCTTCCAAGCTTCTGCTGTATGTCCATGGAATCTTCGGGGCGCATGAAGTGTTTGCTGCCGTCAAGGTGGGACCTGAACTCGACCCCCTCATCCGTTATCTTTCTAAGTTCTGAAAGGGAGAAGACCTGAAACCCGCCGCTGTCGGTAAGTATGGGGTGATGCCATTGCATGAACTTATGAAGCCCGCCTGCCTCTTCAACGATATCTGCCCCGGGACGCATGTAGAGGTGGTATGTGTTGCCAAGGATAATCTGAGCTCCGATCTCTTCAAGTTCCGGCGGCGTCATCGCTTTAACAGTGGCCTGAGTGCCAACAGGCATGAAGACAGGGGTCTCTATAACACCATGCGGCGTTGTAAGTTCTCCTGCACGTGCGCCGGTCTCAGGACATTGTGCAATAAGCCTGTACTCAAACATTATCCGTACCTCCCCAGCCGAAGATCCTTTCGCCGTTCTCTTTGACAGCTGCGGAAAATTCTTCGAGCGACATGCCCTTGAGCATCGATATCATCTCATAAACTTCACGGACATGGCACGGCTCGTTTGTCCTGCCTCTTATCTGCTGCGGGGCAAGGTATGGTGAATCTGTCTCGCAGAGTATCCTGTCAAGAGGGACTGTGTCCATTGCTATCTCCCTGAGCGCCTTGTTTTTTGGATACGTGACAGGTCCCGCAAAAGATATGTAAAAACCCATCTCGAGTGCATCGATCGCATTCTGCCTGTCTCCGGAAAAACAATGTATGACTCCGCCTATCAGATCAGCTGATTCCTCTTTTAGAATAGCCAGTGTCTCGGAATTGGCATCTCCTGATGACCTCTTTGCAGAATCTCTTACATGGATAACAACGGGCTTGTTTATTTTTTTTGCAAGGCATACCTGAGAGCGGAATACCTCCCGCTGTATCTCCCTAGGGGAATTATCATAGTAGAAATCCAGCCCTATCTCGCCGACTGCGGATACCTTGCTGCTCCTGGCGAGAGCCTCCAGCTCTTCTGGAAGACCCCCAGAAACGGAGGAAGCTTCGTGAGGATGGACTCCTGCAAGCGCCCAGATCTCCGGTGCTCCTTCGTGAGTTTCAGCCAGGGTCACTGCCTCCCTGGTGGAAGCAAGGTCTGCAGAGGCAAAAAGGAGACGCTTCACATCAGACTTCAGGGCGTTTCTGAAGACTTCGGAAAGACCGTCCTGATAATATTCTTTGTTCAGATGGCAATGAGTATCTACAAGAAACATACTTCTGCCCCTTTCTTAAATAGAGGAGGGCTCAGGCTTATAGGCCTGCCGTACCAAATAAGTTCAGATCATGCCCGCTCAAAAGGACGGCTCCTCCCCTCTTGTTGACTCAGGGAGGAGTATGTCCGTTTCAGTCAGGCTGTCGCTTTTCAGTTATTTTAGAGACCGGGCCGCTGTGCCCGCCCCCGATGTTTTTTAGTGGACTCTGCTTCCTATCGGTATGGAATCATCCATGACAGTCAGAAGCGTGAGAGATTCCTTTCTGGTGTCAGGGCTTTCTGCCGCGAGAAGCATCCCATTGCTGGGGACTCCGCGGAATTTAGCCGGTTTCAGGTTGCACAGCACCACTATCTTTTTGCCTTCAAGCTCTTCGGGCTTGAAGAACTCCCTGATGCTCGAGACGATCGTGCGTTTTTCATAGCCAAGGTCCAGGCTCAGGATGTAAAGCTTGTCAGCCTTGGGAACTACGTCTACTTTTTCGACCAACGCTACCCTGAACTCCAGTTTACTGAAATCTTCTATCCCAATTTCGGCTTCGTGGTCATCGAAATTATAAAATGCTGTAGGGTCTGCCGCCGCCCTCTTTTCAAGATCACGGGCCTCTTTTTCTGTTTTCCATTTATCTATGTCGATGCGCGGGAAAAGTATGGATCCTTTCTTCACTGTCACAGGGCTCTCTGTGCCACACCATGACCATGAAGCACGTCCTCCGTCAAGCGGACTTCCTGTCAGGCCAAGCTGTTCCCAGATACGGGCAGATGTCTCAGGCATAAAGGGAGCTGCAAGTACTGCGGAAAGCCTGAGTGATTCCCAAAGTGTCCTGAGTACGGCGTCAAGCCTTTCGATCTCGCCCTCTTTCCCAAGCTTCCACGGCTGTGTCTCATCAATGTATTTGTTTGAACGGCTGATAAATGTCCAGAGAGCTTTCAGGGCTTCGTCAAAAGCAAAACGATCCATAAATGTCTCCATTTCCTTAACTGTTTTGTTTGCAAGATCCTCTATCTCTTTATCGATATCCTCGCTCTTAAAGCTTTGGGGGAGTTCCCCTCCCCGGAATTTCTCTATCATCTGGAGGCTTCTGCTGAGAAGGTTTCCAAGATCGTTTGCCAGATCTGAATTTATCCTGTGTACCATGGCATTTTCAGAGAAATCTCCGTCGTTGCCGAAAGGAACCTCGCGAAGCACGAAATAACGGAACGCGTCTACACCGTAAAGATCCGCCATTTCAAAGGGATCTACAACGTTGCCGACAGATTTTGACATCTTTTCGCCTTCAACAGTCCACCATCCGTGAGCAAAGACCCTGACCGGCGGATTTACACCGAGTGCAAGAAGCATGGCCGGCCATATGACACAGTGGAACCTTATTATGTCTTTTCCGACAAGGTGGCGCACAGCAGGCCAGTATGTCTGCCACAGAGCTCCCTCTTCAGGGAAGTTAAGAGCCGAAAGGTAGTTGATGAGAGCATCGAACCAGACATAGATGACATGCTTTTCGTCTCCGGGAAGCGGGATCCCCCAGTCAAGGGTAGTACGCGAGACAGACTGGTCACGAAGACCGCTCTTTATAAAGCTGATTATCTCGTTGTACCTTGACCTTGGCATTATTGCTTCGGGGTTCTCTTCATAATACTTGAGCAGGGGCTCGGCATACTTCGAAAGCTTGAAGAAATATGTCTCCTCTGTCATCTTTGTAAGCGGCCGGTGGCAGTCGGGACAGGTGTTGCCTTCTCCCATCTGGGCTTCGGGAACGTATGTTTCGCATGGGACACAGTACCATCCCTCGTACTCTCCCTTGTAAATATCGCCGTTGGCCATGAGGCGCCTGAATATTTCCTGAACGACTTTTTCATGTCTTGGTTCCGTAGTCCTTATGAAATCATCATTGGATATGTTAAGAACACCCCAAAGCCTCTGGAAATTCAGCACGACCTCATCGCAAAGCTCTTTTGGTGTGATGCCTTTTTTCTCAGCTACTGTCTGGATCTTCTGGCCATGTTCATCGGTGCCGGTAAGAAACCAGGTGTTTTCTCCCCCGGACTTGTGCCAGCGAGCCAGGACGTCTGCCGCTATCGTCGTATAGGCGTGCCCGATATGGGGAACATCGTTGACATAGTATATCGGTGTGGTGATGTAGAAATTTTCTTTGGACATTTATACAACCTCCCCGGTACAATTCTCAAGAATGTACCGTTTTATTCTGTTTCGTGGGATACAATACTTTATCGAGAGCAAGTTTGCAACATTTTTTGTCGATTCACCCGCTTTGCACATCATGAGCACCTCGTCCATCCAGACGCCATCATCAAGGACCGGAACTGTCTCTTTTGCTCCTTCGACTATGCAGACAAACTCTCCGCGGATCTTATCCTCGCTGAGGATATCCTTGAATGTCAAAAGCGTGCCGCGGATCGATTCCTGATGCACCTTGCTTATCTCTTTGACAAGTACCGCCGGCCTGTCTCCGAGTACGCTCCCCATCAACTCCAGCTCTTTAAGCAGCCTGTGCGGAGCCATGTAGAAAACGAGGGTCTGCGCGTTGTGCCTCAATTCTTCAAGCCTGGACTTTTTTTCCTCTTTTTTCCCGTCCAGAAAACCAATAAAGGTAAATGAGTCCATCCCCATCCCTGAAAGCAGTATCGCAGGAAGGAGTGCATTTGCGCCGGGCAGAACATCCATTGGAAGACCTTTTTCGATGACGGCCTGTATCAGTATCATCCCCGGGTCTGATATTCCGGGTGTGCCGGCGTCTGATACCAGCGCTACAGTCTCGCCCTCGCGTATTCGTTTAAGCAGGGTCTCAAGCCTCTCCGTCTCGTTGAACTTATGGTATGAGATGAGAGGCTTCTTTATTTCGTAGTGATTCAGCAGCTTCAGTGTGTGCCTGGTATCCTCGCATGCGATAATGTCCGCCTCTCGGAGTATCCTGAGGCCTCTGACCGTCATGTCTTCCAGATTGCCTATCGGTGTTGGGACAACTACAAGGGGCATTTTACTCTCCTCCCGTTCTGTAGGCTTCCAGAAGCTGCGGAGTCTCTTTGCCATCCTCGTCAAGGACGAATAAGGGAGCTTCGATCCTGAGTCCATGCTTTGAGGCCCTCACTGCTTCTATAAGGACCACAGATGCTTCTGCACCGGGTTTTGGATGAATTGCCCTGAACTTTTTGGGCGCAATGTTGTATTTGTCCAGCAACGCCAGAAGTTCTCCCACTCTTCCCGCATGTATTACTATATCAAGGTATCCCTTGTTTTTCAAAAGATAACGGCATGCCTGTATAAGTTCCTCAAGTGTGCAATTCAAACCGTTCAACGCCGTTGCAAGGGCCGTTGAAGGACTTACGCTGCCGCTATTTTTCTCAAAGTAAGGCGGATTCACTGCCACCCTGTCAAAGCTCTGTGCCTCCCACATTTTCCTGTGATCCCTAATGTCTCCGGTGTAAAATTTTGCTTTATCTTCCAGGCCGTTTTCCGAAGCATTTTCTGCTGCCATCTCTATAAGGTGGGGTTGAATATCCACTCCTTCAACATTATGACCGCGTTTTGCAAGGATCAATGAGACTGCTCCGTGTGCACAGCCAATTTCAAGCACTCTCTCTCCCTTTTTCGGCCTTGTGAAATAGGCAAGAAGTATCGTGTCAAGGTTGACCCGAGGTCCCTCGTTCTCCCGGGGCTGCTTTATCTTCAGTTCCCCCCTGAGCAGATCTTCACGGCCTTCCTTCATCAGGCCCAGTCCTCCAGCCTTACTCCTATTACCTGGGAAAGTCCCGGTTCGGAGAGCGTGACTCCGTAAAGGACGTCTGCCCTTTCCATGGTCACCCTCCTGTGTGTCATGGCAAGTACCTGCCTGTTCTTTGCATACTCCTTGGCAAGCTCGGAGAACCTTCTGAGGTTGACCTCGTCAAGCGCGGCATCTACCTCGTCCAGCACTGCAAGCGGACAGCCGGCGACTTCCATTGAAGCAAAGAGAAGCGATATGGCTGCAAGGGACTGTTCCCCTCCGGAGAGCTGGTTTATGCTCTGGGGATGTTTTCCCGGAGGCCTTGCAACTACATCGACACCGGTATCCCAAATCGTCTCTCCCTCTATCATTTCAAGGTGAGCCTCTCCGCCTCCGAACAGCCTCTGGAAGAGGGAGCAGAACCTATTGTCCACCTCCTGGAGCGCATCCGAGAAAACTTTATATGCCTGCCTGTCCGCATCTGCAATGAGCTTTTCCAGCTCCGCTGCGCTGGCCCTTACGTCATCAAGATGCTCGCCCATGAAGGCAAGCCTGTCCCTGAGGTTTCTGTCCTCTGACAACACTCCCATGTCAACTTCGCCGAATGCTTTGATCTTCCTGTCTCCGTCGCGAATGTTCTTTCTGAGATCTTCAATATCCTCATCCTCAGGCAATGCCGATCCTCCCGGATATGGGTACTGATCTTCCCATGTGTTGATCAGTTCCTCAAGCTCCCTTTCAGTCTCTCCCCTCTTTATTTCAAAAGCAGAGACTTTTTCGAGGGCGGATCTTGAGCGCAGGTCGGCAGAGGCCGTTTTTTTTCTTATCAGATCCCTCTTGGCTTCAAGCTTTGAAAAACCGCTAACGTGCTTTTCAATCTCTTCTGTGAGGATCTTCCGTCTTTCAAAAATTTCAAGACAGCCCTTACCTACCCTTGCAAGGCCGGCTCTCTCGCGCACACACCTCTGGTCAAGCTCTGACATCTCTTCATCCAGGCTCCATATCTTGCGCTCTTCGGACCTGATCTCATTGCTGACTCTCTCCATGAGTGCGAACCTGGAGCTTAGCCTCTCTGCCATAACGGCTGCTTCTGAGCGAAGCCTCTCTCTCTCTTCAATGATCAGATGATCGTCCTCGAGTTTTGAGGGGCTGTCCCATTTTTTCTCAAGTTCAGAGAGGGACTCAAGCACGGAGTTCCACTGTCTGCCAGCCTCTGCGACCGCTTCCAGTATCCTTCCCCGTTCTCCTTCCATCCTCTTCTGCTCCTTTGAGTAAGAGGCTTTTTCATCATCAAGAAGGGCGATCCTTCCGTCAAATTCCCTTATCCGCCTTGTGTAATCTTCCTTCTGCTCTGATACCCTTAGCTCCTGTGCTTCCGCATCTTTGAACTCTTTCGCCAGATGTTCCGCAGTTGATGTGAACCTTGCAGCATCCTGCTCAAGCTTCACCAGCTGGGCCTTCATTTCTATTGTCTTCCCTGATTTTTGCGATCTTCCGCCTGATACAGTTCCTCCCGGCTGGAAAACGTCGCCCTCAAGCGTGGCAACGGGTCCTTTGAAGCCTGACCTGACCAGTTCCTGCCCAACTGCGTAGGATTCAACGATCAGAAGGTCGCCCATTATCTGTTGGATCGCGGGGAGCCAGTGTTCGTCTACTTTGAGCAGATCTATCGCCCATCCGGTTATTCCTTCTTTGGGCAGCCTGAACTGCTTGTCGGGATACCTGGGCCGGCATCTTTCAAGGGGGAGGAATGTCGCCCTCCCTATTGCATTGACTTTCAGTTTGTCTATGCATCGGCCGGCTTCTTCAAGGTCCTCTACCAGAAGCTGGAACTGCCTGCCTCCAAGATAGGCCTCAAGCGCAGTCGAGTAGATCGGATCACAGGTAAAGACATCCACTACGGCATGGGGCGAGGCATCAAGCCTGTTCAGCCGTGCCGCGGAGAGAAGGTACTGTACGGGACGGGGGTAGAGGTCTGCCTGCATTGCCTCTGTAACCTCGTTAAGCTTTGACCTTGAGTTGGAGGCTTCTCTCCTGGCTCGCTGCAGTTCTGCCGCAAGGGTCTGGACTTTGGCATAGAGATCACCGTGAAGGGAGACTATCTCATCCTGCTCTTTTAACAGCATGTCTCTCTCTCTTCCGAGCTTTTTTATCTCTGCATCTATATCTTTGCCGGGATCTGGTGCACCCACTTTTTTATTCCTGATCTCGAGCAGGTCTTTGCCCAGAAATGAAAGTTTCGCTCTGATCTGCTGCAGTTCGGCCTCCAAACGGCCCTTTTCATTGTTCCAGGCTTCCCTTTGCTCTCTTTCTTCTTTGAGCCGGAGGTTGTATTCCTGCCATTTTTTCTCTATTTTTTCAAGTGCCTTTTGTCCCGCTTCAAGTTCTTCCCGTGCTTTTTTATTCTCTTCCTGAGTCTTTTTCTGCTCTTCCAGGAGAACTTCCATGTGCTCTTTTGCTTTTCTTCGTTCCTCCGCTGCCTGGTCAAGCCTCTCTTTTGAAGCTTTCAGGTTTGATGCAGAGGCATATCCGGATTTTATCAGCCCGTCGTAACTCTTTTTGCTCTGTTCCAGCTCCCAGGTCTGCTGCTGCTTTTCCCTGGAAAGCAAAACAAGGTCGTTTTCCAGTTTTGTCAGTGCTTTTTTCCATAGTTCAGACCAGCCCAGCACCACTGACTGTTCTTTTTTATATTCTTCGAGGCTTTCATCGAGTTCCACGATCAAAAGCTCTGACCTGTTCCTTCTCAGCCAGTATAAAAGCTTTCTCTCCTCCTCGATCTTATCGAGTATCTCCCTCAGCTCTGACGCTCTCCTTACTTCGGGGCCGATCTCCTCACGGCGTGCCTGCAGTTCTGCCATAACGTTCCTCAGCTGCTCATATTCCTCTTTAACGGTAACAAGCCTGTCAGAAGCGTCCATGCGCCTCTTCCTGTAGACATCTATTCCGAACAGGGATTCAAGGCGCATCCTTCTTGCCAGAGGTCTCTGCTGGATGACCTCGGCAACTTCTCCCTGGCCAATGAAAGCAAACCTGTCTCCCTCAAGCTTCCAGTCCCTTTTCGTCTCATCCAGCTCGATCAGTGTTTTTCTGGAATTATCTACAAAAAGTACCGTGTTTCCGTCAGGTGCCGTAACTCTTCTTTTTACTGTACAGGCCCTTGAATCTTCCCTCAGCTGAAGGAGGACCTCAGCTTCTTTTGCTGACGGGAGGCTGATCGAACCCTGAAAAAGGAGGTCGCTCTGCCTTGATATTCGGAGCCTGCCGGCATGGCTGTCGCCCAAAGACCATCTGAGCGCGTCAAGTATGTTGCTCTTGCCGCTTCCGTTTGGCCCTACTATAGCTGTGAATCCCGAAGAGAGAATAAGGTCGTGGGATCCGCCGAAGCTCTTAAATCCCTTAAGCTGAAGACGACTTATGTACAATTGCCCAGCCCTCTCTTTTCTGAAGCGAGTTTATCCTGTGTTCGATCTGGACCTGGCTTCCCTGAGCATCCAGCCTGAACTTCCCCCATGAGAACTCAGGACAGCCCCTGATAAATATTTTTTTGTCGAACTCCTCTTCCCATGATGCAAGGAAGGTCTCCGCAATATAGTCAGCAATGGATGAATATGCTTCGATCAGCAGGGCCTCAGATCTTGAAGACATCGTTATCTTCCTTATGAACCTCTTTATCTGAAGAGCTATGCTCTCTTCACGCGGGACCCAGCCAAGACCTCCGCAGAATGGGCAGCCATGACTGAGAGCTGCTCTTATATCGGTCCTTGCCCTTTTTCTTGTTATCTCTACCAGTCCCAGACCGGTCACTCCATAGACCCTTGCTTTGCATCTGTCGTTCCTGAACAGCTCCTGCAGTTCGTGGATGAGCTCCTGATTCGACTCTTCGGTGTCCATGTCGATAAAATCAACGACAATTATTCCGCCAATGGCACGAAGCCTGAGTTGTCTTGCTATCTCCTCTGCAGCTTCCATGTTTGTCTTGAATATCGTGTCTTTAAGGTTTTTGGAACCTACAAATTTTCCGGTATTAACGTCAATAACTGTAAGGGCCTCGGTCTGGTCAATGACAAGGTAGGCTCCGGAAGAAAGCCAGACCTTCCTGTCCTGCAGTTCCAGCAGCTGGTTTTCGATGTTGTAAACGTCAAATACGGGCGTTTTGCCTTTGTAGAAGTTTATTTCGATATTTTTGCCGGGAAAGAACCGCTCTGCGAAAGAGTGAATGTTGTCCCTGTCTTCTTCAGTATCGACAACTATCTCGACAATATCCTCTGTCAGATCATCCCTGAGGACTCTCTCAAGAAGGCCGAGATCTCTGTGGATCAGGCAAGGGGCCCCGTTCTTTTCTGCATTACGCTTAATGGTCTCCCATTGGGCGAGGAGATCCTGAACGTCATTTTCAAGGCTTTCTTTGTCAAAGCCCTCTGCCACTGTCCTGATTATTATTCCGAATCCCTCGGGCCGTATCTCCTTCGATATCGATCTCAGGCGGGCTCTTTCATCATTATCCTCGATCCTTTTGGATACACCTGTCTCATGTCCGTCAGGAATTAGTACCATGTATCTGCCTGCCAGTGATATCCTTGGAGACACACGGGCTCCTTTGCCTTTTCTTGCATTCTTCACTACCTGGACAAGCATCTCGATCCCCGGCTTAACATCGATGCCATGCACGTCATCAAGATAGAGGAAACCATTCCTTCCGTCACCAAGGTTTAAAAATGCAGAATGCATACCGGGAAGGACACTGTCCACCCTGGCCTTGTATATTTCACCTGTCCTTTGATGCTCGAGCATTCTTTCTACAAAGAAATCATAAAGCTTGCCCCTGTCATCGAGGATGGCTATCCTGATCTCTTCCGGGTCAATAAGATTTGCTACAATTTTTTTAGTTGGTTCAAATGATGTCATTATGATTCCTCCAGGATCAAATGAGAGGCAGTATTGTGCCGGTTTCGGCATCCCAGGTACCTACACATTCTCGGACAAGATAAAGATCTTTCCATCCCTCGCATATTCCCTCTTCTTTTAAACTTCTTACAAGATTTCCCGCCCCGCAGTGTTCGAGATCTCCCACAGTCAGCAATACAGAACCTTTGTCGACAAAGGCTCCATAGAGTATACCTGTCCTCTCTGTCTCTTTTTTCAGGATCTCCAGTTCTTCACTTCCAAACTCGGATCCAACGCCACAGATCCTGTATTTCGCCGCTGTTGCAAGCTTTGACAGGGATGGTCCGTCTACTTCGGCGTGCATTAAAATACGTATCCCCGCAGGGAGCTTGTCGTTCCATTTTCCAACGCAGTTATCATCCCACTCGTTGAACCAAAAATCAGCCGGCTCCTGAATGCCTTCAACTCCTGCAGCAAGCGCAGGGCCAAGGCTGATATGCGGGTGTGGTGAAAAGCCCTGAGTAAATTCCTGAGAAAGACCCGCTCTTCTGGCGGCCCTTGAAAATAAGACCGGCAGATCAAGGTGATTCAAAAAAGTGATCCATCCCTTTTTCTCGAATATTATTCTTATCCTAGGCATCTGAGCAACCTTTCACGGCAGTTCTTCCCTGCCAGCCGCATGCATTGCACCCATCCCTGCAGTCTCGTGTCACATCTCCGGTCAGAGCTCTTTCCCTCTCTCTCAGAAGGAACTGCTTTGAAACTCCCGAATCTATGTGGTCCCACGGAAGGATCTCGTCCAGGCATCTTTCCCTGCACGCATATGTATCAGGGTCAATTCCAAGATCATCAAAGACTTGCATCCATCTTTCGAAATTGAAGAATTCCGACCATCCGTCAAACCGCTCTCCTCTTTTCCACGCTTCTTCAACTGCATCTGCAAGCCTGGCATCACCACGCGCAAATACACCTTCTATATAGGTCTGCTCGGGTTCATGGTAGGATATTGTGACCTTGCGGTTCCTGATGTTGTTCTTTACCCACCTTCCCCGCTCCCGCAGGGTGTGGCGGTCAAGCTGTGCTTCCCACTGAAAGGGGGTATGAGCTTTGGGTACAAATCCTGCAAGCGAAACGCTTACATCGCCCCTTCGCTTGTGCCTCTTCGCTATTGAGACTGCTTTGTTGCAAATCTCGTGTATACCTGCAAGGTCTTCGTCCTTCTCCGTGGGCAGCCCCATCATAAAATAGAGCTTGACCCTGTCCCAGCCATGGGAAAATGTAGCTTCGAGGGCAGATTCGATATCCTCATCAGAAACGCCCTTATTAATGACATTTCTAAGACGCTGAGTACCTGCTTCCGGGGCAAAGGTAAGTCCGCCCTTACGGATCGACTCAAGTTCAGCTGCCAAATTGACCGAGAAAGCGTCTACCCTCAGGCTCGGCAGGCTGAGCTTGATCTGGTTGTATTTAAGCAGGGGGCCAAATCTTTTAAGTATTTCACCCATTTCACTCCAGTCACAGGTCGCAAGCGAGAGCAGGCCTATTTCTTCCCATCCTGTCTTATGAAGCAGCTCTTCCACCTGTGATGCTACTGACTCTGCTGTCCTCTCCCTTACGGGCCTGTCTATCATGCCTGCCTGGCAGAAACGGCATCCTCTGGTGCATCCTTTGAATACCTGCACCGCTATACGGTCATGTACGATACCTGTGTTTGGCACTATCAGATCCCTGTTGTAAAAAGCCGAGTCAAGGTCTTCAACTATCCTCCGCATCACCGGCTTATCCGGTTTTATAAGAGGGACATAGACCCCTTCTATCTTTGACAGCGCCCTTATCTTTTCGTCCCGGCTCCTGCCTTTCAGTTCATGTATCGCTTTCAGCACCTCAGGCACCAGCACCTCGCCGTCGCCAATGCAAAACGCGTCAATGAAGGGTGACATCGGTTCCGGTGCAAGAGCTCCGGGACCACCCGCTATCACTATGGGATCTCCTTCTTTACGATTTTCTGAACGAAAAGGGATCCCGGCAAGGTCCAGTATGGTCAGGATGTTGGTATAAGAAAGTTCATACTGAAGTGTGAAGCCAACAACATCAAACTCTGAGACGGATCTTCTGCTTTCAAGAGCCCAAAGCTTTGTGCCGGATGATCTCAGTGCTTCCTCCATATCAGGCCATGGTGTATAGACCCTTTCCGCATCAGCAAAAGGGAGGGCCTTGGTCAGTCCGTACAGTATCTGGTATCCCAGATAGCTCATCCCCACTTCGTATACGTCGGGAAAAGCATAACAGACCCTTACCGTATCTGAGTCCGGGCTTTTGACGGGACCGCTTCCCCACTCGCCTCCTGTATACCTTGAAGGCCTTTTGACCGAAGCAAGGATAGCTCTGCGAGGGTCAGCCTCTCTTTCTGATAACATATTGATGATCCTCCTGATGCAGGGAGTTCTCCTCTCAGAACATCCCGGCTCTCTAAATTTTACCGGCCAGAAAGTGTCGTTCATTCCGGCCGTGTAATTTCAATTTAGAACCTGCCCTCTTTCGATACGATGAAAACGCTTTGGACAAGCGCAAGCGCTGTTGCCACCGCCAAAAGCGAACTTCCTCCATAGCTGAAAAGGGGAAGGGGCAAACCGGTCACTGGAAGCAACCCCATACTCATTCCGATGCTTTCCGTCACCTGGAACCATATCCATGCAACAATTCCTGCTGAAAGCAGTTTCCCTCTGGTGTCCCTCGTGTAATACGCAACGTTGAGCATCCTTAAAAGAAGTATAGTAAAAAGAGCCAAAACGACCAGGCAACCTAAAAATCCGAACTCCTCAGAAAATACACTGAAGATGAAATCCGTGTGCGGTTCAGGCAAAAAATGAAGCTTGCCCTGAGTGCCGTGAAGGAATCCTTTTCCGAAAAGACCTCCGGACCCGACAGCTATCCTGGACTGTATTACATTATACCCTGCCCCCTGGGGGTCCACCGTTGGATCAAGAAATACCATGAGCCTCATTTTTTGATAGGGCTTTAGAAACATCCACGCGGCAGGCAGCATCGCGAGGATCGAAATAACTATTCCCGACAGGAATTTCACGGGAGCTCCGGCAGCGACCAGCACGGCAAAAAGCATAACTGAGTAGACAAGGGAGCTTCCGAGGTCGGGCTGAAGAAGTATCAGCACTATCATTACTCCTCCGATACCTATAGCCGCAGCTATTCCTTTTATTTCTGTCGGAGGGATCTTGGAACAGATCTGCGCCAGTGCCAATGCCAATATCACTTTGCCTATTTCAGAGGGCTGAACTCGTATAAAGCCAAAGTTGAACCAACTCTGAGATCCCTTTGAAGTATAACCCACTGCCAAAAGCAGGATCAAGACGACCATCATCAGTGCAAAGAGCGGTCCGGCAAAGTCCAGGAACCTAACATAGCCTATCCTTAATACAATTACGTAAATTACTGCACTTGCCCCGCCCCACATAAGCTGGCGAACAGCAAAAGAAGAGAGGGCGAAAGCCTTATTGGCACTCGCACTGTAAATTGCAGAAATTCCAAGAAAAAACAAAGCTATTGTGGCAAACAGCATCAGCAGATCAATGTTGGACCTGATCGCCATCCAGCTGCTGCCGCTCTTTTCAGGCATTCTTTTTCCTTCCTCTTACCGGCCTTTGTGAACTCTTTAGCGGAATGTTGGCTACAAGGGCAACTGACCTGTTCCGCCTCTCAAGATTCATATCTATTCCCTTTTCATCTATGTCCAGATATTTTTTTAAAAGTTTTACCATATCTACCTTCAACGCTTCCAGTTTCTCCGGAGCTATATCATTACGGTCATGGATGAGGACCAGCTGCAGCCTCTCTTTTGCAACTTCCTTGCTTTTTCCGCCTGAAAAGAACCGCGACAGGAATTCAAACATAATATCTGTCACCTACTTTCCAAAAAACCTGCGAAGGGAATAGAAAAAGCCCTTCTGATTTCCGGAGAGATCGATAAAAGGGACCTCATCGCCGCATATCCTCTTTGCTATGTTCAAAAAGGCCTGAGAAGCTTCTGATCCATTTGAGAATGTCAGCGGCTCACCTTTGTTGGAAGAAGTCACTACGCTTTCGTCATCAGGTATCGTTCCTATAAGGTCAACGGCCAGGATATCCAGAACATCCTGGACAGCAAGCATATCGCCCCGCTTGACCATCTCAGGCTTGATCCTGTTTATTATGAGGCTGATCGGAGCCTTTTCCATCGACTCGAGCAATCCTATTATCCTGTCAGCATCCCTCACCGCAGAAACTTCCGGTGTAGTCACTACCAAAGCTTCGTCAGCTCCTGCAGCTGCATTCCTGAATCCCGCCTCTATGCCTGCAGGGCTGTCTATAAGGACATAATCAAATTCTTTTCTGAGCTGTTGACATATATCGAGCATCTGGTCAGATGTCACAGAATCCTTGGTCCTTGACTGCGCCGTGGGGATCATGTAAAGATTGTTTATCCTCTTATCCCTTATCAGAGCCTGGTTGAGACGGCATGTACCTTCGATAACGTCCACCAGGGTATATACTATCCTGTTTTCAAGCCCCATGATCACATCAAGGTTTCTCAGACCCACGTCTCCGTCTACCGCTACAACTTTATGTCCTTCACTTGCGAGTGCTACAGCCAGGTTGGCGGTAGTTGTAGTTTTTCCTACCCCGCCTTTGCCCGATGTAATTACTATGATCCTGCAGTCCATACCTTCATCCTCCTATATAACAGGCCACTCTGTGAGCAGCACTTCATCCTCATTGACAGTTATTACTACAGCTTTGCCCCATATGTCAGAGCTCTTATCTATTAATCCCACCTTGCGGCCAATCCTGACCTGTCCCGATTCGAAAGATCTTGCAGATACAGATGCAGTTTCGTCTCCTTTATATCCACCGTGTACGAGGCCTTTGAGCTTTCCAAGCACTACGATGTGTCCCTCAGCCGAAACTTCTGAGCCAACGTTGACGTGCCCTGTTATTATCACGTCTCCTCCATGAGTTATCTTCTGTCCGCCGCGAAGTGTCCCTGTGTAAAGAAGAGTCTTTGATGCTTTGCGGCCGGAAGGCCTTTCCTTCCTGGATCTATTATCGATATCTCCTACCGCCATTCCCATTCGGACCAGAGCACCTGCTGTCTCAGGGTCTGTAACATCCCAGTTTATAACAGTACACCCGGTCGGTTCAATAAAATATTTCCATATCTTGGCGACCAGTGCTGCCCCAAAGCTCCTGCCCTGCAGATCCATTATGATGCTGCTTCCCTCAAGCAGAGTCTTACCGCTGACAGTAAGCTCCTCAAACTCTTCGAGTATTTTTTTTTCGCTCAGTTCCTCAGGAACTATGCATCGTAAAATTCCCGTCTGTACACCTTTGAGATGGATCATCATTTCCAAATACACCCCTATTCTGTTTTAGGCTTGACCGGAACCGGTTCGGCGTATTTATTTCCATTTATAAGAAAATTGAGCATTTTCCCGACTATAGGTCCTGCAACAGCTCCTCCGCCCTTTCCGGCTTCTGCTATAACGACCACTGCATAGCGCGGTGCATTTGCGGGAGCATATCCTGCAAACCAGGCATGGTCTTCGCCGTGAGCGTTCTGAGCTGTTCCGGTCTTTCCTGATATCTGAACACCAAAAGAGCTTGCCCGCCTTCCGGTACCGGTGCTGGTGACCTCCCGGAGGCCTTCCTGCATTATCTTTATGATATCAGGCGACACTTCAAGTTTGCTGTATTCAGGGGGAGCTTTTGAATTTATCCTTGGTTTAGGGAGCCTGCCTCCGTTGGCTATCGCAGCATAGGCTCTCAGCAGCTGGATGGGAGTCATCAGGACGTAGCCCTGTCCTATTGAATAGTTCACCGTATCCCCTCCGTACCAGTTCTCCTTTATTCTCTCTTTTTTCCATTCCGGTCCTGCTATGGTTCCTGTAATTTCTCCCAAAAGATCTATTCCGGTCTTTTCACCAACACCATACTTCTCTGCTGTTTTGATCAGCCTGTCTATTCCCAGCCATGTAGCCGTCTGGTAAAAATAGACGTCACATGAATCCCTGAGAGCCCTCATGACATTCTCAGTACCGTGTCCGGAACGCAGCCAGCATCTGAAGCGTCTGTCGCCGAGTTCAAAATATCCCGGACATCTGACTGTTGTGCTTGTTGTTGCCACCTTGTTCTCCAGTACGGAGGAGGCTGTCACTATCTTAAAAGTAGAGGCCGGCGGATAAGCTCCTGATATCGCCCTGTTCATCATAGGTCTTTCTTTGTGGTCTGTAAGAGCCGCCCATTCTCTGTTTGAGATGCCCCATGTGAACGGATTGGGATCGTAGCTTGGGGATGAATAAAGACATTTTATTGAACCATCGTTGACATCCATTGCAACGACCGCACCTCTGAAGTTTCCTATCAGCTCAGCGGCATAGCGCTGTGCAGCTAGATCTATTGTAAGAACCGTATCTCTTCCCCTCTTGGGCTGACTGTAGGATATGTCCCTGAGCTTTCTTCCCTTTGCATCTACCTCTATAACCTCTTCACCTGGGACTCCGTTTAGATCCTCGTCGTACCAGGCCTCGATACCGTTTTTACCGATCATGTCGCCTCCGCGGTATGAGCTTTCCTTTCTTGCTTCCAGCTCATCTTTTGTTATTTCTGAAACATAGCCCACGACGTGTGCTGTAAAACTCCCCGCGGGATATGTCCTCTTCCAGACAGGGGTAAGAAAGAGCGCTTCGCTGAAGTCCTTGTCTGTGATGAGCTCCGCAGCCTGGGCAAATGTTAGGTTGGATGCGACTGTTATCGCACGGTACGGCGCGGAATATTGCTTTTCGATCAGCTTCTTCAGCTCTTCCTGGTTGACCGGGATCCCGTTTCTCATAAGGATCGACGAAACCAGCTTTATGTTGCCTTCCCGCTGAAGGTCCACAGGGTATCCGTTAACGCTGAAAGTTCTCACATTAACTGCAAGGGGTGCTCCTTTTGAATCTGTGATCGTTCCCCTGGGCGGCGACATCCTGATAATTCTGAGCCTGTTCTGCGATGCCAGCCTTACGTACTCGTTTGCCTTGATTATCTGGAAGAAAAAAAGGCTCATGATCAGCATGGCAATTGTGAACAACACCATAAACTGAAGGAACCTTATCCTTCTGTCTATGTCGAATCGGGCTTGCCTGTTAGACATTCCTGTCTGAGACCTTCCAATAAATCAGAGAGAATACGATCACAAGAGGCACACCCAAAAGCTGCTGCACGAAGAACTGCCTTAAGGCTACCTGGCTTGGGACAGTCCATAATACAAAGTGTGCAAATCCTGAAAAAAGGATCGAAGCAATGAGTATAAATGTAAAAAAGACTACAGTCCTTCCCTGTGCCGGTATTTTATACCAGAGAAAACATGCTCCCGCCACAAGCCCTGCATTCAGTGCCGCAGTCAGTCCCGGAAGGTTAGTCCATCTGAAATCCCATATGAGGCCTCCTGCAAATGCTATCCATATAAGAAATATCTGTTTCTCTTTCCTGACAGCAGGCAAAAGGGACATCAGCAACAGAAGCATCAAAAAAATATTGGGAACGATAAAAAAGCCCATTAAGAATACCTGTAAAAAATCCTGTAATAACCATGTCGCGATCAGATAGATCATTCTTTGCTGTCTCCGCCGGAATATACTTCTACACTGTAAAGCTGAGTAAGGTGAGCGCCCGCCTGTATGCTTACCGGCAGAAAACCATCCTTGCTTTCTTTGGTGCCAATGACGCGGCCTATAGGGATGCCCGGGGGTACATGCCTGCCCATAAGCGATGTTGATACTCCCATTCCCTTCTTAAGTTGTCTCTCCTCAGGAACATAAAGAAGCGTAAGGTTTCCTCTGTCATCACCGTTAATGACTCCCAGGTCCCGTGTCTCGTCAACGGCCGCAGCAATAAGAAAGGAGGAGGATGTTATCATCTGTACCCAGGAGTGGTTCTTGTCGACCCTTATAACGCGGCCGATCAGAAAGCCTTCGGATGTCACTGCCGCTCCCTCTTTTATTCCTTCTCTGCTTCCTTTGTCGATCCTGAATTCATGCCACCAGTCATCAGGGTAGCGTAGTGTTATTTTTGCTGTCAGATTGCCCTCTTTCGGCACCGGGATCTGTATGCCGGCTCTCTGAAGCTCCTCAGACATAGCCCTGTTTTGAAGCTCAAGTTTAGTTACTCTTTCTCGGAGGCTGGATCTCTCAAGCACCCAGTTGCTGCTGTATTTCACTATGTCTCTGAGTTCTATTGCAGGTTTTTCAGGATAATAGAGGATGTTGTTTACGCCGTCTACGAAAGTGTTGTGCAGTTCAGGGAATGTGATCATGGCCCAAAGCACACAAAAACCCAACAGCACGGAAATAACTCCGTGCAGCCATGGCTTAAGCTCTCTGTCCAGAATATTCATTCCGACAGCACCTCCAAAATTTCCCTAAAAAGGCAGTGCAATATGTCTCAGCTGCCCTGTCTGTCGATCGTTATAGAAACTTTGCTCTTTTCCCTGGGAGTCTCCAGAATTTTACCGAGTCCGAGCGCCACTGAGAACAGAGGCTGTTCCGCTACGTGGACCGGCACATTGAGAGCATCGGAAAAACGGAGGCTGAGTCCTCTTAAAAGAGCTGTACCACCTGAAAGCACTATTCCCTGATCCACAATGTCCCTGACAAGTTCCGGCGGCGTCTGCTCCACCGCAGAGCGTATCGTGTCCTCTATCTGTGCAACAACAGGTTCAAGTGCCTCGCGAACCTCAACAGAAGTCAGGGCTACAACCTTCGGCAGCCCGTCGACCAGATCTCTTCCCTTTACGTTCATAGAGAGCTCCTGTTCCATCGGCAGGGCGGAGCCTATCGCTATCTTGATCTCTTCAGCGGTGCTCTCCCCTATTGCAAGTGTATAATTCTGGCGCATCATTGAAATTATTGCTTCATCCAGCGAATTCCCGGCTACCCTCACAGCGTGGTTCACAACTATACCGCCAAGTGATATGACCGCCACTTCACAAGTTCCGCCGCCCATATTCACGACAACATTACCCTGAGGTTCGTTTATGGCTATGCCTATTCCGACAGCTGCAGCAAGGGGTTCTTCTATAACTATGGCTTCCTTTGCTCCGGCCGCGAGAGTTACTTCTACCACAGCTCTCTTTTCTACTTCCGTGACACATGCCGGAACACATACAGCAACTTTGGGATAAGAGAAAAAATTCCCTGCTCCTGTAAGGCTTTTCATATAATGTCTTATCATGTGCTCTGTCATTTCAAAGTCAGCTATGACTCCATTGGCAAGCGGCCTTATCGTTTTGATGCCTATAGGGGTGCGCCCGATCATTTTTTTTGCATCTGTACCGAAGGCAATTATTTCTTTCTGGCCTTTTCTGTCCAGATTCCTTACTGCAACGACCGACGGCTCATTGACAACGATCCCTTTGGATTTCAAAAAAATGACCGTATTTACTGTACCGATGTCTATCCCTATTTCATAATTGAACAAATTCGGTCTGAACTTCAACACACTGCCACCCGCTTTCAAAAATTTCCCCGAAACAAAATGTACCCTTATATTATCTCATTTATAGTCTCAGTATGCATCATGGAACTTGCGTAAGCTGGCCTCCGGCGGCAATATAGTGCCCGATAAGTTCCACACCCAGAAAATCAAGTCCTTTTTTTACATGATCCGTTATCGCGATGTCTTCCCTGCTGGCCGAACAGCTGCCATCCGGATGGTTATGTACAAGCACGACACCGTATGCATTCATACGCACAGCCTTTCTGTAAAAGACCGGTATGTCAAGGTAGGCTCCGCTCTGCCCTCCAAAAGATATCTTTTCTTCACCAATAACTTTTCCGCCTGCGTCCAGGAATATGGCGTATATCAGTTCCCTGTCGCAAAAACGGGTATCTTTCGCTATTTTTTCAAGCCTGAGCTGCCATTTGTCACTCTTCCTGATCCCAAGGTCGGCTATCCTGTTTCCAAGTTCGATGACAGCGGAAAGAGTTGCTGCTTTTGCGGAGTTGAGTCCCTTTTCTGACATCAGCTCTTTCGCGTCTGAACGACAAAGCCCCTCAAGACCGCCCCAGCCATTAAGAAGGGCGGCCGAAAATTCAAGAACGTCTTCTCCTCTTCTTCCTGTCCTCAGAAGTATAGCAAGTAATTCTACAGTCGAAAGAGATTGGACTCCATGGGTCAGAAGTTTTTCACGCGGTCTCTCTTCCTCCGGAAGATCCTTTATCTTCATGCGGCCTATCTCGGCCAATATGGGTTATATATTTTTTCAGCGCCTATCGTCGTCTCCGGGCCGTGACCCGGGAGCACCCTCAGCTTGTCGGGAAGTCCGGTCAATTTTTTAAGGGATCTTACCAGGACGTCTTCGTCTCCGCCCGGAAGGTCACTCCTTCCTATGGATCGGGCAAAGAGAGTATCCCCTGATATCAGCACTTCATCATCGTCCTCTTTGATGTGCAGACAAATGCCCCCAACGGTGTGTCCGGGGGTATGGATGACTCTTATGTGCATATTGCCTACCTTTAGCGTGTCACCCTCGTTTAATTTTTTATCAGCAGAGGGAAGCTCAACAGAAGTACCCATGAAGGCAGAAAGGTTTCTGTTCGCATCCACCAGGCAGTCCGCATCTTCTGTATGTACCGCGATCCCGTTTTCAGAGAGGTTCCTAAGTTCGGAAACACCTCCTATGTGATCACCGTGCCCATGCGTTAGTATTATCCAGTGCAGCCTGATATCATTGTCCCTGATATACTCCTCTACCTCTGCTGCCGGACCACCAGGATCGATAACGATCCCTTCGCTGGCCGCGTCGTTTATAACATAACAGTTTGTCCACAGTGCCCCAAGCGCGAATCTTTTGATCTTCATGCGATGCTCACTCCCTGCTGTCTATCATGAGAGTCACCGGACCGTCATTGCATATTTCCACTTTCATATGAGCCTGGAAAACTCCGGTTTCTGTCCTGACTCCCTTGGTCTCGATCTCATTGACGAATTTTTCATACATGCTGTTTGCAAAAGTTGGTTCAGCCGCGTTTGTCCATGAGGGCCTTCTCCCTTTTTTACAGTCTCCGCACAATGTGAACTGCGAAACAACAAGTACTTCTCCATTTTCATCTATGACAGACCTGTTCATTTTACCTGATACATCTTCAAATATCCGAAGATTGACTATCTTGTCTGCAAGCCATTTTACATCTTTATCTGTATCTTCATGGACGACGCCAAGAAAAACGCAAAGGCCTTTCCCTATCTCACCTGTGATCTTTCCATCAACTGAAACACCGGCCCTATCGACCCGCTGAAGAAGCGCTTTCATTGTACATTACCCCCTGGTTATCTCAATAACTCCGGAAATGGTATTGAGCCTCGCAATTATCCTGTAAAGATGTTCTATGTCCTTTATCTGGACATCGGCAGCTACCCTTGTCCGTGAGTTGTTGACAACATTTGCCCTTATTCCGACAAGGACTCCGTCCATGGCTGTGATGGCCTGGACGATTTCTCCGAAAAGGGTAGGCTTGTCGACTCCCTCAACTTTTATCCTCGCTGTATATCGGTGATCCTTAAGCCTGCCCCAGGAAACGTTTATCATCTTGTTTGGGTCAGCCTTGTCTATGTTAGCACAATCTTTGCGGTGTACCGTAATGCCCCTGCTCTGCGTAACACAGCCTACTATCTGGTCACCGGGCACCGGACGGCAGCATTGGGCAAGCGATACCAGGACGCCTGATGCTCCTTCAACGACTATTTCGGAGTCAGCTTCGCTCCTTTGCGGGGGAGCCTGCGCGGGGATCGGTTCCGGAGCTTGCCTGGTCTCCGTAGCCATTCTTCCAAAAATGCTTGCGGCTGTGTGATTGCCTGTACCGACGGAGACTATCAGTTCTTCAGTGTTGAGATATCCCATTTCCCTTGCCACATGGCTAAGCTGAGGGGATATAGACTCCAGCGGGTTTTCTGTTCCGGGGTTTCTTCTAAGTGCTTCTTTTTCCAGAAGATCCCTGCCCCTCTTTATTTTTTCTTCACGTTCCTGTCTGTCCTGCTGACGGAACCAGCTCTTTATCTTGTTTCTTGTACGGGTGGATTTTGCTATCTTTAGCCAGTCCCGGGACGGCTTTCCCTGAGGGGATGTCAGTATGCGGACGATGTCACCGTTCTGAAGCTCCTGGTCCATCGGTGCGATTCTCCCGTTTACCATTGCTCCGACACATTTATGTCCAATTTCAGTATGGATAGCGTATGCGAAATCTATGGGGGTCGATCCGTTTGGAACAGAAATTACATTTCCCTTCGGGGTGAAAACAAATACTTCCGAAGAAAGCACATCAGTCTTCAGGTTGTCCATAAACTGTGAACTGACTCCTTCATCTTCCTGTCCTTCGGGGACTACTTCAAGGGCTTTTCTTATCCAGGTGAGACCTTCGTCAAGATGATTTACCCTCTTCCCGCCCTCTTTATAGTTCCAGTGGGCGGCAATGCCGTATTCTGCAAGGGAATGCATTTCACGGGTCCTTATCTGTACCTCAAGCGGTTCTCCGGCAGGACCTACAACTGTAGTGTGCAATGATTGATAAAGATTGCTTTTCGGGTTTGCAATGTAATCATCGAACTGTCCGGGTATCGGCTTCCATATCGTATGAACTATTCCAAGGACCTGATAACAGTCAGCAACATTTTTCACTATCACTCTCAGGGCCAGGAGATCGTAAAGCTGATCCAGCGAGAGGTTTTTTCTTCTCATTTTTTCGTAGATGCTGTAAAAATGCTTGGGACGGCCCTTTATTGATGCTTCAAGTCCATCTTCCTCAATTTTCTGAGAAAGGACGTCCATAGCTTCTTTTATTATCATTTCGCGTTCCGGCAGCTTTTTCCTTACTCTGCGCTTTATGTCGTAGTACATTTCGGGATCGAGTATACGGAAAGAAAGATCCTCGAGCTCCCTTTTGACCTGATAGATGCCGAGACGATGCGCAAGGGGGGCATATATCTCAAGAGTCTCCCGAGCGATCGTAAGCTGTTTCTCCCTTTTGTGAGATGATATGGTCCTCATGTTGTGAAGACGGTCTGCAAGCTTGATGAGAACAACTCTGATATCCTTTGCCATGACCACGAACATTTTCCTCAGGTTCTCAGCCTGGTAATCTTCAAAGGTCTTAAATGGCAGTTTCCCCAGCTTGGTAACTCCGTCGACCAGCGTAACGACTCCCGCTCCAAATTTATCTGAAAGTTCTTCGGCGGTTATCTGCGTATCTTCAAGAACATCATGCAGGAGCGAGGCTATGATGGTTTCGCGGTCAATTTCCATACCGGCAAGGATAGCTGCAACAGAGACCGTGTGAACAACATACGGGTCTCCGCTGTATCTCATCTGTCCTCCGTGTGATTCTGCAGCAAAGACAAATGCTTCTCCTATACCGATAATATCTTCTTTGGAAAGATATTTCGATATTTTTGACCAGAGATCCTGCCATGCCAGCCTAAGGCTGGAGACACGCTGAGTCTCAGGGATACGTCCCCAATAACCTTCCATCAGGGATCTGCAGCCCTTTTCGCTAAGCCCGCCCTCATCTTTCCTGCTTATGCCGGAAAGGTGTGCAGAACGCACATTCAAAATACCGGCCTTGTTCTCTTCGCCCATATATGCACCACCGAGCCGTTCGTAAAAGATAGCTAGACTGTTACTATTTTCTCCAGGACAAGCTGAAGAGAGGTCACGTTGCGCCATGTGTCTACACGAGGCCTGTAAACCCAGCCCATCAGGCTTTCTCTGTCCTTAACGATCTCTGCCGCTCCAAAACCCAGGAGGGTCGATTCGCCCAGATCTATCTTTACATGCTTTCCGTTCTTTCCCAAAGGCAGTATTTTGACATTGCCGCTGTAAGGGGAATAAAGTTTCGGACATGGGTTTTCCATACCAAAAGGTCCAAGTTTTTCTGCTTCATGCCACGCTTTAAGATCAAGCTCAGAGGGCGACCAGTACAAAAGATCCTCTTTGTCACTTGATACTTTTACCTTTGAGAGCATCTTTTCCATTTCATCTCTGACTTCATGCCAGTTGTCAGATTTTACGCTGAACCCGGCAGCAAGGCGATGTCCACCCCATGTGTTAAGCTTTGCAGCAAGTGTTTTCAGTACACCGACGGCATCGCCGCCTGCGGGCATTCTGAGTGTTCCTCTCATAATGTCTCCAACTGAAGCAACAAGGGCTACCGGAGCGTTTCTCTGGCTGCATATTCGGCTCGCGACACTGCTCAGTACGCCTACAGACCAATCCTTGTCAGTCAGAACATACTGATACGTTTCTGCCTGTTCACCGTCTACCTGTTCAAGTATCTTAGAAGAAAGTTCCCTTCTTTTTTTATTGAGGTCAATTATATGGTCAACCTTTTCCGAAAGATCTTCTGAATCAAAAAGGATCTTTACTGCAAGGTCTGCAAAATAGAGTCTTCCCGCTGCGTTAAGACAGGGAATTATCTTCATTGCAAGGTCCTCCGGATCAAGAACAGCAGGGTCTATGCCAAGCTTTTCCATAAGAATTGCAAGGCCGGGTCTGGGGGCTCTCCTAAGAACGTCCAGCCCACCCTGGACAAGCACCCTGTTCAGGGGTGATGCGAGTGAGACACAGTCTGCAATAGTTGCCAGGGCAACAAGATCAAGCAGTTTCCGCAGTTTTTCCCTGGGAATAAGTTCATTCTGCCATGCCCAACACCATATGACACCTGCGGCACAAAGCCTTTTGGCAGTAATGTCGCCTCCGATCTGAGGGTTGACCATTGTATCGGAAAGCGCAAGTTCCCCTTCTGCAAGATGATGGTCGATTATTACCACCGGGATGCCGCTCTCCTTAATGAGCCTCACGGATCCAACATCCTGAGTTCCACAGTCAACCACCACAACAAGATCGCACTTTCGTTTAGCAATGCTTGCAGCTACATCTGAGTGCAGGCCATATCCCTGGTTGAAACGGTGCGGGATGAAATATCTGACGCTTGCCTTTTTGTAAAGTGCCATTTCAACAGCAAGGGCTGTTGCCGATATACCATCGACATCGTAGTCACCGTATACGACAACATCAGATCCTTCGTCCAGTGACCTGAAGACATCGACAGCAAACGAATTTGTCTCTCCAAGATCCAGTGATCCAAGCATACTTTCCATGTCAGGAGATATCCAGCTTCTTATCACCGAATCGCTGGTTTCTGAAGTCACTCCCCTCATTTCAAGCAGTGCGGCCTGGAAAAGGGAACAATCAAGCCGGGCAGCAATTTCTATCGCTGTATTCCCGGGCCTGTAAATGTTGAGTTCATCTTTTGAGCAAATTACTACCAAAACTACTCGACCGTTCCGCCGGATGTATTTACCTCTGTGTTATGTGTCTGAGAGGGTTCTTCATATGTAGAAAAAGGATTTCTGGCAGCCGCAACTGATTCGAGTATCGTCTTTTTCTCTCTCTCGACCGCAGCGATCTTTTCGTCCTTTGCCTTAAGTTCTTTTTTATACTTGCCACGTACTTCAAACATGGAAAAAATTGAGAATATCCACATGATCGCTGCTCCGGCACAAAAGACAAGAACTTCCCATACTCCCTGCGGAAGGACCCATTCAAAAATCAGAAACCTGACTGTAACATCCCCTATGTTCTGAAAAGCAAAAAGCGCAGACAGAAACATGGTAACAGTTATAGCAAGAATATAGCTCTTCATAAAACCCCTCCTCATAGGCAAGTGATCTAAAACGATTTACTGTTTGAGTATCTATAATACAACAAAATGAAGATAAAAAGACAAAAAAAAGAGAGGCACGAGGCCTCTCCTTAAATTTTGAATAATTTTTTAGAATTTCGGATAACGGAGATACCACTCAGCAACTACTGCGCTTGCAATGTAAACGGAGCTGTATGTTCCGACAATTATACCTACAAGGAAGGCAAACGCAAAATTGCTTATAACTTCTCCTCCAAATATGTACATAGCCAGGACCGGCAGTAATGTTGTGACCGATGTGTTTATCGTCCTTGCCAGTGTTTGGTTGATGGACATATCGACAAGTTCGATCACTCCCTTTGTCCTTGCTGAAGGCCAGTTTTCACGTACACGGTCCAAAACGACAATTGAGTCATTCAGCGAATAACCGACTACAGTAAGTATTGCGGCAATGAAAGCCACAGAAACTTCTTTGCCCGTAAGGCTGTATATCCCAAGCATTATGACAGAGTCATGTATGAGCGAAAACACCGCAGCGACACCAAAGCGAAACTTGAAACGGAATGCCATGTAGATGAGAATTCCGGTGAGTGCAAGAGCAAGGGCGATAAAAGCCTGGCTGCGAAGCTCCTGGCCAACCACCGGACCTACTTTGTCGATCTTGAGGATCTTGAGCCCGCCGAAATCCTTTTTCAGTGTGTCAAGGACCTCTCTTCGGACCTCTTCATCCTGAGCCTGGAAACGAATAAGCACTTCATTGTTGTCATAAGCCTGGATCACTGCCTGCCCCTGCCCTATTTTGCTAAGGCTGGCACGGATATCAGCAACCTGTACGGAAGATGAAAATTCTACCTGCAGCACCAATCCCCCGGTGAAGTCTACACTCAGGTTCAGTCCTTTGGAAGCGATCAGACCGAGAGAAGCAGCCACTAGAACGAGGCTTATAACAATGGCGTAAAATCTGTATTTCATGAACGGTAAATTCAGTTTTGAAGCATTAAAAGCAACCATTAACAGCGCCTCCTTCTACAGCATTTTCAATTTTCGGTTTGAAAGCATTACACTAAGCAGCGAACGCGTTACTATTACGTTGCAGAAAACCGCTGAAATAACACCTATGCTCAATGTTACAGCAAAACCTCTTATTGGTCCGCTTCCGAAATAGAACAATACTGCTGCTGCGATCAGCGTCGTGATGTTAGAGTCTAATATTACGACCAGTGCCTTTCTGAATCCGGCATCCAGCGCTGCCATTTGAGTCTTACCTGACTTCAGCTCTTCCTTCATGCGCTCATATATAAGGATGTTTCCGTCTACAGCCATTCCTATAGTAAGTATTATTCCTCCGATACCCGGGAGAGTGAGGGTAGATTTAAGAAATATCAGGCTGGCCATTACGAGGAGCATCGCCACACAAAGTGCCAGGTCTGCCGCTATACCAAGGAATCCGTAGTATATCAGCATAAACACTACGACCAGTGCAGCTCCTATCAGGCCGGATCGTATACCCTGCTTGATGGAATCTGCGCCCAGGGTCGGTCCCACAGACCTGTTTTCAAGGATCTCGACCGCAACAGGGAGAGCACCGGCTCTAAGCATGATTGCAAGCCTGTTTGCTTCAGGAGTGGAAAACTTACCCGTTATCTGTGCCTCTCCTCCCGATATCCTCTGCTGCACCACCGGCGCGGAAATGACCACCCCGTCAAGCAGTATGGCTATCTGTTTGCCTACGTTAGCTGCTGTGGCTTCATCAAAAAGCTTTGCACCTTCCGTGTTGAACTTCAGAGATACCGCAGCTTTGCCAAACTGGTCAAAAGTGGTGTCAGCCTTGGTAAGGTCTTTACCTGTTACATATGCTTTCCCCAACAGATAGGCTGCACCGTCTTCGCCTTTACCTACAACGATATCCGGGTTTGCCTTCACTGCATCTTCCATCTGCCTGACATACTCGCTTACTTCATTTTTGGCCTGCTGCCAGCGATCCTTGGCCGCCTTAAACTGCTCATCGCTGTCATAGTTCGAGCGTATTGGTTCAGCCGGTACCCTCGGTGATTCCCCAAGTACCTGTCGGAACTGAAGTACTGCAGTTCGTCCGATCAGATCGAGTGCGGCTTCAGGGTCTTCGATGCCCGGGAGGTCAACTGCAATTCGGTCCTCTCCCTGTTTCTGGATGACCGGTTCTGCGATACCGTACTGGTCTATACGGCTCCTCAGTACAGCAAGGAGTCTTTCGATACTGTCTGATGTGACAGGATTTTCAGGGGTCCCTTTAGCCTGCAGGACGATGTGTACACCACCCATAAGATCCAGCCCCAAACGAACCTTGCCCTGTATCGGGAAAGTTATGAATGCGGCTATAAGGATGACGGCCAGAATAAAGACCAACCGCAATTTGTCTCTTTTTACCATAGAGAAAGCGCCTCCTTGCAAAGAAAACGGAGTGGACACCGTAGTTGTCCTCTCCGTATAAATACACGACTTACATCAATTGAGACTAAGATCTAGGCCTCTTCCTTTACTGTATCGTCTGCTTCTTCAACTTCAGCTTCAACGACTTCAGCTTCCTTCACAGGCTCTTCAGTTGTCTCCGTCTGTGTTTCAGACCTCTTGAGCTTCTTTTTCTTTGGCTTTGTATCCATTCCGCCGTCGGCTTTTTTCATAGAGACAGAGCTTTTAAGTATCCTTGCCTTGATGCCCTCGTCAAGCTCGATTATGTAGCTGTCATCAAGGACCTCTCTGACTATACCAAAGAAACCGCCTGCTGTTATTATTGTAGAACCTCTGCTGATACTCGCAAGCATTTCCTCATGTGCCTTCTGCTTTTTCTTCTGCGGGCGAATGATCATAAAATAGAAGATCGCCGCAAACATAGCGAGAGGAAGCATCATGCCTACAAGTCCGCCCTGCTGTCCACCCAAATCAATTCCTCCTTAATGTATATAATGTATTTTTTTATAAAAACCAAATTTATTTTTTGGTCAAAAGTAACGCTGGTTATTTTAACATGACTTAGGCTCTTTGTGTAATAAAATTAATACTAGTGCTTTCCTTCTCTCTCTTTAAGGAAAAACAGGAGTTTCTCAAGCTCTACGAATATGTCCACCCTGTAAAAAAGTATCTTTTCGGGAACAACAACTGTGGCAGGAGTGAAAGCAAGAATGCCTTTCAGTGAGGGAGAATGGACAGCTTTGTCTACACAGTTCTGAGCAGCTGAGGCAGGGACAGCCAGAATCAGTACTTCTATGCCCCGTTCCTCCATGACTTTTGCAATTTCATCGACATGCCAACATCTGACTCCCATTATCTCCTGTCCAACTTTTTCAGGGTCAACGTCAAAGAGGGCATCTACGTCAAACTTGTAGCTTTGGAATGCGGCATGTCCCATAAGGGCAGTACCAAGGTTGCCAACTCCGGCGAGAGCTACTTTCCATACCTTGGGAGAGGCGAGTATATTCTCTATGTGCAGGCAGAGGCGGTTAACATGGTATCCTACACCTCTTTTACCTATCTCTCCGAAATATGAAAGGTCCTTGCGCACCTGGCTTGCTTTTATCCCAAGGATCTCTCCTATCTGAAGCGACGATACGACCTTGCGTTCCTCTTCCTTCATCTGGATAAGCAGCCGATAATACTGGATCAGCCTCTCGACGGTAGGTTCTGCCACCTTCATACAACGCACCTCCTGGTATATGCTGAATAAAAATTTTATTTAGTCTTCAAAATATTAGCGTTCACTGTCTTTATTGATCTCTTTTTTTCATGTAAAACAAATTTACTTCCGGCGTATGTTCATGTCCGGACCGGCAAAGTGCGAGCGTCCCTGAAGGGATTCTTCAATTAGTATAAGGCGGTTGTATTTTCTTAAGCGTTCGATCCCTCTAGGAGCCCCTGATTTTATCTGTCCGGCTCCTATAGCTACAGCCAGGTCTGCGATAAAGCAGTCAGCAGTCTCTCCCGAGCGGTGTGAAACGATCGTTCTGTAACCTCCGCGCCTTGCCATTTCAACAAGCTTGAGAGTTTCCGTCAAAGTCCCTATCTGGTTTGGCTTAACAAGGACCGCATTAGCTGCTCCCCTGTCCATTCCAAGCTGAAGCCTGTCTGTATGAGTTACGAAAATATCGTCACCAATTAGCTGGATCTTATCCGAGAGTCTCTTTGTCATATCTATCCAACCCTGCCAGTCATCCTCTGCAAGACCGTCTTCAATTGAAATAATGGGGTATTTCTCGCACATAAGCTCATAAATGTCTATCAGCTCACTGGCTGTATATTTGTAGTCGCTGCCGTGGAACTGGTATGCTCCTTTTGAGTAGAACTGGTTTGCAGCTATGTCCAGACCAATGGAAATGTCCTTTCCGGGCTGATAGCCTGCGCTGCGTATGGCCATGAGCATAAAATCAAGTACCTCTTCCTGATCTCTGAAATCGGAGGCAAAACCGCCTTCATCCCCGGTGCCTGTTGATTTGTTGTACTTTGTAAGGATACGGCTCAGCGCATGGTATGTCTCAGCACCCATCCGAAGAGCCTCTGCAAAGGTTGGAGCTCCGTGAGGAATGATCAGGAATTCCTGAATGTTTAGGTTGTTGTTTGCGTGAGTACCGCCGTTTATTACGTTCATAAGCGGAACAGGCATAAGGTTGGCATTGAGTCCGCCCAGATATCTCCAGAGCGGGATATTTTTAGAATAAGCCCCTGTCCTCGCAGCTGCAAGAGATACTCCCAAAGTTGCATTGGCTCCCAGTTTCTTTTTGTGAAGAGTTCCATCAAGTTGGATCAGCGCGGAGTCTATCTGATCCTGCTCCAGTGGATCCATTCCCCTGAGCGCAGGGGAGATTATATCATTTATATTCTGTACTGCCTTAAGTACTCCCTTGCCCATATATCTTCCGCTGTCACAGTCTCTGAGTTCGTGGGCCTCATATGTTCCGGTAGAGGATCCGGACGGGACACTGGCTTTGCCAACGATACCCGAATCAAGAGTCACCTCCACCTCAACAGTCGGAAAGCCTCTTGAATCAAGTACTTCTCTGCCATGGACATTAGTAATGTATGACAATTGAGCCTACCCCCTTCTTAAGTAATTCACCAGGGACGTTCCTCCCTGTCTACTTTTTTTTCTTCGATCAGATCATACGGAACGGCATTTCTTTTAAGCTGGGTTTCATCGGATGTCAGCACGCTTACTCTGACTATCCTGCCGGGATAGGCAACTTCTATCGTGTCGCCGGTCCTGACTTCAGCAGAAGATTTGCATGTTTTACCGTTGATCCTGACTGCCCCTATCTCAATCATATCCTGTGCCAGAGTTCTGCGTTTGATCAGTCTGGAAAGCTTCAGGTATTTATCAAGTCTCAAAAGATGATCACCATCCCAGCAATGCCAGAGAAAGTATAATCCATATCAACCGCTCGTGCAATATTTATCAAACTTTTATGATCTTAAAACCTAGGGTTATAAATTATCTGCTTATAACGTTAAATCTAATATTTACACAAAATTGATAAGCATTCTAAATATTTACTTAACAAACAGACTTTTAATAATTTTTCACAAACTATTTATCTATTCAAGGAAATCCTTTAATTTTTTGCTTCTGCTTGGGTGGCGGAGCTTTCTCAGCGCCTTTGCTTCTATCTGGCGTATCCTTTCTCTCGTAACGCCAAAACGTCTGCCAACCTCTTCCAGAGTGTGTGCATGTCCATCCTCGAGGCCAAATCTCAGCCTGAGCACTTCGCGCTCACGGTCTGTCAGGTCATCAAGCATCTCATCAAGCTGCTCTCTGAGTATCTGGCTTGCCGCGGCTTCTTCCGGACTCGGAAGATCCTTGTCTTCAAGGAAATCACCCAGTTGACTGTCCTCTTCTTCGCCGATGGGAGTTTCAAGTGATACCGGCTCCTGTGCTATTCTCTGTATCTCCTCTACACGGTCAGAGGCTATCTCCATTTCAGCCGCGATCTCTTCAGCAGCCGGCTCTCGCCCCAGCCTTTGCACAAGCTGCCTTGATACCCTGATCAGCTTGTTGATCGTCTCCACCATATGGACAGGTATCCTTATCGTCCTTGCCTGGTCCGCTATCGCTCTCGTTATAGCCTGTCTTATCCACCAAGTCGCATAAGTGCTGAACTTGTAGCCTTTGCGGTAGTCAAATTTCTCGACTGCCCGAATGAGTCCCAGGTTACCTTCCTGGATCAGGTCAAGGAAGAGCATCCCTCTGCCGATATATTTTTTTGCGATGCTGACTACAAGCCTAAGGTTTGCCTCGACCAGCTTGTCTTTCGAGGTCATGTCCCCTGCTTCTACTCCCTTTGCCAGAGCCACTTCGTCTTCAGATGTCAGGAGAGGTATTTTACCTATCTCTCTAAGATACATACGTACAGGATCAGACAGGGGAAGGTCCTCAAGATCACCCATCTCTTCGTTGTTGGCGTTTGTAGGAAGTATATGTTCTCCTTCTGACGGGTCTACTTTGGTCTTTGGTTCATCGACTACGTCCACACCAAGTTCCATGAGGTTCATGTAAAGGCTGTCAAGAATGTCTGCTGTCAGAAAATCCTTAGGCATGTGCTTTTCTATGTCTTCGTAAGTCACAAACCCTTTTTCTCTTCCTTCATGCAGCAGATCTCTTACGTTGTCGATGTAAGCGGTGTAATCTGCAGGATCACCATCTTCGCTGCTTTCGCCTTTTACTGCCTCGACTTCGGACAAGCTTTCATCCTCATCCCCGCAGATCACTTTAAGGTCTTCGTCCAGATCTGCACTGTCGGAAGTATCAAGCAGTTCCTCCTCTATGATCACAGGATCACATATATCACTCTTTTCCGGATCTGAAAAATCGCTCAGGTCAGGTGATATATCTTCAGATATTTCCTCTATATTTTCTTCGATGAGTTTCGGCGCGTTTTCTGATGCGGAAGCATCATTCTTTTTAGTCGATCTGGTCTTTTTCATGCCCCGAATTTCCCTCCTTTTAAAATTCTTGTCAGCTTTAAATGCTCCTGTATCTCAGATTCTGAAGCCGTTCCCTTTTTAAGTTTTGTGTTTAGGGATCCTACCCTTTCTTCAACACACCTTCTTCTGATCGTTTCGGCTATACTTTCTGCCTTCTCAGCATCAATACCCTCTCTTGCAATAATTCCATTGCCTCTTGCGATCAGTTCGTATGATCTTTTGTCACCAAGCTGTCTCCATCTTTCCTCCAGCTGACGCGGAGTTTCGCCTGACAACAGTGCAGAGACCATATTCTGCAGGATCTCATCTTTTACAAAAGGAACCACGTACTCCGGAGAGAACCTGGACCTCAGGTCTTCGCTTCCCCAGAGCATGCTGCAAAGCATACATTCCAGGTCATCAGGCTCCGCGCAGGAGTTTTTGTCGGGAATACCGCCGACCTCAATAAAGTCATCTTCCGGCATTCTTTTCGATACCGTATCACTCTGACTAATTCGTCTTGTTTCTATTTCTTTCTTCAGTTCATGTGGAAATACGCCCATTTGCTGAGATATCTTCTCAATGTACGGAGCTATGTCAAACGCAGACAGAGATGCAAGTCCGTCTAAAAGGTCGTTCCTTGCTGTAAAAGATTTTTCAGGTATCTCCATATCAGCCTTTCTGATCATGGCATGATATATGGGGAGCGGCAGTGCAGATCCAACAGCTGAATCGAACGTCTGCAAACCACCATCCTGCAGCAGGACCTCATCCGGGTCTTTGCCTCCTGTCAGTCTGACTATTTTAACCGAAACCCCCTGCTTCTGCAGCGTATACATTCCTCTAAGCGCGGCTTCCTGGCCGGCGCTGTCTGAATCATAGCAGATATAACAGAGACCTGTCATTCTTTTGATCAAAGTGGCCTGTGCATCCGTAAGCGAAGTACCCAGTGAAGCAACTGTATTTGTATAACCGGAAATATGACACCTAATTGCATCCATATAGCCTTCAACGAGGATAGCATGCCCTTTTTCCCTGATCTGCATCTTTGCTTTGTTCATCAGATAGAGGTTGTTGCGTTTATTGAAAACGGCACTTTCCGGGCTGTTCAGGTATTTGGCCCCGTCGCCGTCAAGTATTCGTCCTCCAAAACCTATGATACGGTCTGTCGCGCTGTAGATTGGAAACATTACGCGTCCGCGGAATCTGTCATATGCGTTTCTTGTCCCTTGTGCAGCTAGCCCGCTTTCAATTATCTGTTCCTCTGTAAAACCCATATCAGTGAGATGTCTGAAGAGTGAATCCCATGAAGGCGGTGCCCAGCCGAGTTCAAATCTATCCGTATCCTGTTTTGTGATACTGCGCCGCGTAAGATAAGCTCTTGCAGCTTCTCCCGAAGGGCCGTTAAGGGACTTTACAAAGAAATCCAGCGCATGTCTTAATATGTTTCCTCGGGAAACAGAACTCGCATGGCTGCTCGCCGCAAATCCCTGGAGCTTTACTCCTGCTCTCTCAGCAAGTCTTTCCAGAGCTTCCCTGAAATCGAGGTTTTCAATTTCCATTATGAATGTGTATACATCTCCGCCTTTGCCGCAGCCAAAACAGTGAAAGGTCTGCCTTTCCGGGGAGACACTAAAGGAGGGGGTTTTCTCATTATGAAAAGGGCATTTGCCCCAGAAAGTCTGGCCGCTCTTCCGCAGGGCCACATAGTCACCGATAACCTCGGCAATATCAAGTCTGGATTTGACCTCTCTGACATCATCGCTGGCCATGACACACCTCCGGTATAAAGAAAACCAGAGGGAGAGTAATACTCTCCCTCAAAATAGTTATCACATGTTCAAACAGAATGATTCAAGTTTGGTCTGTCAAATGAGCAACGGTGCCAAAACTGTAGCAACGACCGACATGAGCTTTATGAGGATATTGAGACTCGGGCCTGCTGTATCCTTGAAGGGATCACCAACGGTATCTCCGACAACGGCTGCTGCATGGGGAGCTGTCCCTTTTCCGCCGTGATGCCCGGATTCAATGTATTTCTTGGCATTATCCCATGCACCGCCGGCATTTGACATAAATATAGCCATCATAACACCTGTTACGATCGATCCGCCCAGAAGTCCTCCCAGTGCCTGAGCTCCAAGTCCGAATCCAACAACTACCGGAGCAAGAACTGCCATAAGGCCGGGAAGGATCATTTCACGGAGTGCCGCAGCCGTCGAAATATCAACGCAGCGCTCATATTCCGGACGGCCTGTACCTTCCATGATGCCGGGGATCTCCCTGAACTGTCTGCGGACCTCTTCGATCATCTTTTCAGCAGCCCTGCTCACAGCCTGGATCGAAAGTGCACTGAAGACAAAGGGAAGAAGACCACCTATGAAAAGACCTACCATTACCTTTGGGTCCTTAAGGTCGATCACTGCAAGGTTCGTAGCCTGGGAGTAAGCAACAAAGAGGGCCAGGGCAGTCAGTGCCGCTGATCCGATAGCAAGTCCTTTTCCTACCGCTGCCGTGGTGTTTCCAACAGCGTCAAGACGGTCTGTTATCTGTCTTACTTCTTCCGGAAGATCCGCCATTTCAGCTATCCCGCCTGCATTGTCCGATATAGGTCCGTAAGCGTCAACTGAAAGGGCCATGCCTGTAATGGCAAGCATTCCTACTGCTGCACAGGCTATCCCGTAAAGACCTCCGAACCTTACTCCGGCAAGTATCGCAACACAGACAAGGATGACGGGTATCGCTGTTGATTTCATGCCGACTCCGAGACCTGCCAGTATGTTGGTAGCTGCACCTGTTTCAGAGGCTGCGGCTATCTCCTTGACGCTGGCATAATCGCCCGATGTGTAAAATTCTGTCGCAGCTCCGATAAGGATACCGGAAACAACTCCGGATACGACAGCGTAGAAAAGTGTGAGGTCTCCAAGGAAGACCCACCTTGTGAGGAAAAATGTTCCTATGATCATAAAGAGGCCTGTTGAACCAAGTCCGTAACGAAGGGCCTTGGCAGGATCTCCACCCTCTTTTACCCTTACAAAGAATGTCCCGAGTATTGAGGCTAATATGCCGACTGCTGCGAGAAGGAGAGGATAGATGACCCCGGACATGCCAGCAACAAGGGCACCTATCGCCATTGCAGCGATTATCGAGTTTACATATGATTCAAAGAGGTCCGCACCCATTCCTGCAATGTCACCGACGTTGTCGCCTACATTGTCTGCTATTACTGCAGGGTTGCGCGGGTCATCTTCAGGGATGCCTGCCTCAACCTTGCCGACAAGGTCTGCACCTACATCAGCAGCTTTGGTATAGATACCGCCGCCCACACGGGCAAAGAGGGCTATAGAACTTGCTCCGAAACCGAAGGCCGTGATCACGTTGGGGTCGCCGAAGAGGACGAACATTCCAATTACTCCAAGAAGCCCAACTCCAACGACTGCCATTCCCATAACGCTTCCGCCGGTAAAGGCTATTGCAAGGGCGCTGTTCATTCCGCTCATTGCGGCAAAAGCAGTCTTACCGTTAGCTTTTGTTGCAACTTTCATTCCTATGTATCCGGTAAGTGCGCTGCAGAGGGCTCCTGAGACGAAACAGACCGCGCTTGGAACACTAATTTTCCAGCCCAGGAGAGCTGCAACTATTATGACAAAAGGGACCAGCGCTTTGTACTCTCTGTAAAGAAAGGCCATTGCACCGCTCTGAATAATGCCGGAAAGTTCATTGATCCTGTCATGATCAACTTTAAATGCATTGATCTTGCTTGAAGCATAAGCTGCATAGAGAAGAGCTACTACTGCTATGCCTCCTATGATACCTAAAATTTCCATTGGAAAAGCGACCCCCTTGAAGGTTGTGGTTTTATCAGCCTAATAGCTGACCCAATTTATTATTATATCTACTTTCAATTTAACTTACAACCTTTTATTCTTCTTTTATCTCTTATCTCAACATTTGATCTCTCGGTTTTTTTATTATGCTGCTCTCTGAAAATTGATCGAACGCCGAAAAACATTTTTTTATTCAAATAAGCTTCGTTACTTTTTCCCCTCCGTGCTTCCGTCAATGTATATCCTGATGATCTTTTCAGCGTTGTTTCCGCCTTTGAGTGATGCAAGCATTCCCAATATACTGTTCCTTATAAAGTCTGCGATGAAATCTTTCATTGGAAAAGGCGAATCCCCAAAATAAATTTTTGTGCTTCTGTATGCTTTTCCCCTTACCATTGATGCAAGGCGGAGTGCCATCTCTCTTTCTTCTCCTTCACAGAATACAAGATCTCCGTCCTTATTTCCCCCGCGATCATAGCTCATTATTATTCCCGGATATTCGGGGTGGTTTTCCCCTTCGGTCCTTACCCATATTTTAGGCAACGGGAGATTTTTTCCTCCTTCTATTATTATGATCTCAGCATCAGGGAAATAATTAGACGCAATTAAATAGGCAGAGGTCTTTTCGGATGACGGAAGTTCATACCTGAGCCCGTCCTTGCCCCAGAGGACAGCTCCGATCCCCATGCCAGAGACAGATCCTGAATCAGTCTCTTTGCCGGAAAGGACTTCTTCAGATGTTCTTTTTATATATCCCACCCTTATCCCCATTGATCCCAGTTCATTAAGTAATTTCCTGCAAAGCGTCGTCTTGCCGCTGTTTTTATTTCCTGAAACAGTTACTATTCTGATCATGGCTAAACCTCCAAAGAATTGGAACTGTCAGTCCACTTTGATTTTTTCTGAAACAATACCCCTGTACAGGTCAAGAAGGAAGATCCCAAGAGAAAGAATTAGAGGCCCTATGAAAAGGCCAAGAAAACCCCAGTTTAAAAGACCGCCGAATATCCCTACGAATATTACAAGCATATGGATCTTGCTCTCCCCGGATATGAATACAGGCCTGATGAAATTATCGACCATGCTGACTACGCCTATACCCCACCCCAACAGAATAAGGCCTCCCGTATAATCTCCGCCTACAAAAAGACTTAAAGCTCCGGGCACCCATATTACAGGAGTGCCGACAAAAGGGATCATTCCTGTTATGAACATGAAGAAACCAAAAAGGACAGGATGTGCAAGACCCACGAACCACCAGCCCAGTCCTCCCAGGCTCCCCTGTATCGCTGCTGTTACGACTATCCCGTAGACGACGGCTCTGAGCATCTTGGCAGATCGTTCAATTATGTTTTCCCTTTCAGACTCAGTCAGAGGCATGATGTCCTTGACATATTGACGTATCAGGTGACCATCTCTGACGATAAAGAAAGAAGATACCGTCACGACCGCCAGCAGATAGAAAACTTTGAAAGCATTACCCAATATCTCTCTTGAAAGTACTCGGACGAATCCTGTTATCCAGTTGACACTGCTGCCTATGATCGACTCAAATACCGGGAATCCGCTGACGAAGTCAAGGTTGTAAAGTAATTTTCCAAGCAAAGGAACATTGTGGAGTTTTTGAATTATCTCTGTATATGAACCTGAAAGCACACCGCTTTGCATTACAGTTTCATATACTCTCAAAAATTCCTTTATCAGAAACAGTGCAAAGAAGAGCATAGGGATAGCCATGAATACTACGATAGTAAGTGTTGTTATTCCGGCTGCGATATTGGTAAGTCTTCCTGGGAAAAAATTGTTGTGCAGATATTTGTAAAGAGGGTAGGCAAAATATGAAAGTACGACAGACCACAGCAGTGGACGGCCGAGAGGAGAAACTATGATCCATGAAAGGAAGATAAAAAATACGAGGAGCGCTGCAAAAGGTACGATGCTCTCTCTTATCTTCTTCGACATCTTGATGTATCGCTCGTCATGCAATGACCCTGCCCCCGATCTGCGGACAGGCATTTATTAACTGCCCGTCTGAGTTGTATGTTTTCGTTTAAAGATACTAACTGATTAAGGGCAATTATACTATCATTCGTCCGGCTGAATAATTTGACACGGACCGGAAGACTTGATATTAACAGCTGCAAGGGCAGAAAGCGCCGCTCCAACTCCATTGTCTATGTTTACCACTACCAGTCCGGGGCTGCATGAGCAGAGCATCGACCTCAGAGCCGTATTTCCTTTTTCTGCAATTCCATATCCGACCGAGGTCGGAAGGCCGATGACCAATGAAGATACGAGCCCCGACACAACGCTTGGGAGTGCTCCGTCCATCCCTGCCGCTACGATCACCACATCCGCTTTTCTTATATCCTGTAAAACGCTGAAAAGACGGTGTATTCCTGCGACTCCTACATCGTAAAACCTTTTTGCTTCTGAACCAAAAAACTCTATTATCTGAGCAGCCTCTTCAGCTGCCGGCACATCCGTGCTGCCTGCGGAAACAACGGCTATGAGGGCGCTGTTTTTTTTGATCGTACCAAAATCTGTATGCCCGACACGCGAAAGAGGGTCATATCTGACAACAT
>ERZ1645192.271-NODE-271-length-40580-cov-26.449204_pt1 | contig 40580 bp, 36 predicted proteins | sample MGYA00575354_ERZ1645192 | MGnify/ENA primary metagenome ERZ1645192 (study PRJEB40844, sample SAMN11349763) | freshwater sediment metagenome | isolation source: river sediment | host: Sediment | place: India: Faizupur Khadar , New Delhi | collected 2017-02-21 ...
AAATGACAATTCCCCCGCAGGAGATAAAGAATTGTAGAAGAACAACATATATAACATTCCCCGCAGGGGATGAAGAATTGCAGATAAAAGGATTACAAATGACAATTTTCCCCGTAGGGGATGAAGCATTGTATGGAAAAAATCAGAATAGCTCTTGCAGATGACCACCAGCTCTTCCGGAACGGCCTCAAAATCCTGCTCGGCGGTTACCCGGAATTCGAGGTGGTGGCCGAGGCATCAAACGGAGCCGAACTGCTGAAGATTCTCGAAAAATCACCCGCTGATATTATCCTTATGGATATTAATATGCCCGAGATGGACGGGGTGGAAGCCACATCGCGCATATCGCGTGAGATTCCGGCTGCATTCGTGATTGCATTGTCAATGTACGGAGAGGAAGAGTATTATTACAGGATGGTTGACGCAGGAGCGAAGGGATTCATACTGAAGGACTCTGATATATCAGACGTTTATGACGCCATCATAGCGGTTCACCGCGGAGGCAACTACTTCTCACAGGAACTGCTTTATCATGTAATCAGACGCATAAAGAACAGGGAACAGGAGGAGAAGAGTTCCAGCCTGTCAAGGCGCGAGAAGGAGATTCTCCTTAAGATCTGCGAAGGACTTTCCAACCATGAGATTGCCGATGCCCTGTTCATCAGCAAACGGACAGTGGACAAACACAGGGCCAACCTCCTCGCAAAGACCGGTTCCAAAAACACCGCCAGCCTGATCCTCTACGCAATTAAGAACAGACTCATAGAGGTGTGACTTCATTAAAAGGAAGCCGGCCACCCGGTGAAACTGCATCCTCTTTCCGGAAATGAAATAATTATATGAGCGACAGGAAGGGACTGGGACCCGTGGGGGAAGAGATAGCAGCTGCCTGCCTCACCGGTAAGGGCTACTCGATCCGCCACAGGAACTGGCGCTCAGGACGCACCGAAATTGACATAATAGCAGAGAACAGCAATTTCATTGTATTCGCCGAAGTAAAGACAAGGTCTGCTGGTTACCAGGTTCACCCTTCCGAGGCAGTCAACGTGCCCAAACAAAGAACAATCATCTTCGCGGCTTCAAACTACATTGACACATACGGGATCACAAAGGAGGCCAGGTTTGATATCATAACTGTAATCATCGGAGAGACAGGCTATGAGACTGACCACATGGAGGGAGCGTTTTATCCCACAATGTGAATAACGGTTGCCCCACAGTTCTGCTCAATAACATTTCCCTTTTAAATAATATTGCATATTTTTGATTCGTCCTGAATTAATAAACAAAAAAAAGATACAGATGAAAAAGACAGTATTGATCCTAATGGCAATTGCTGTTGCTGCCATGCCGGTGCATGCCCAGAAGAGCAAGAAACAGGCTGCTCCCGAGCCCGAAGGATACAAATTCACCACCGTGGTGTCACTTCCGGCCTCACCGGTGAAGAACCAGTCGGCCACAGGCACATGCTGGTGCTTTGCAACCACATCATTCATGGAATCGGAGCTCCTCCGGATGGGAAAGGGCGAATATGACCTCTCGGAAATGTTCGTGGTAAGGAAAACATACGAGAACAGGATACTTGACAATTACCTTCGCCAGGGAAAAGGCAACCTGGGCGAGGGCAGTCTTTCTCCTTCATGGCTGAGGGTTTTCAACGAAGACGGACTGGTCCCTCAGGAAGCGTACACAGGCATCAGCTATGATTCACCAGTGCATAACCACCGTGAACTCCAGTCTTACATAGACGCAGTAACGGCTGTTCCGGTAAAAATGAAGCGTCTGAGCAAGGAGTCGAACGAAGTAACCGGGGCCATACTTGATATCTACATGGGAGAAGTACCTGCCACCTTTACCTACAAAGGCCAGAGCTACACTCCGAAGACATTTGCCGCCAGCCTGGGACTGAACATGGATGATTACGTTCATATAACCTCCTTCTCTCATTTCCCATTCTATACCGAAGGACTTTTGGAAGTGCCCGACAACTGGGAGATGAACCGTTTCCACAACGTTCCTCTCGACGAGCTGATACTCATCATGGACAACGCACTTAACAACGGATATACGGTTAACTGGGATGGTGATGTAAGCGAGAGGGGTTTCTCCCATGCCAACGGCGTTGCAATCAACCCCGACCTCACCAGGATGGATCCGTCAGGCAACACTGACCGGGCACGTTTCGAGGCAGGTCAGGGTGGCGCCTCTGCCAATCAGGCAATGTTTGAAAAACCGGGTCCCGAAATCAATGTCACACAGGATGTCCGCCAGAAGGGATACGAAACATTCGTGACCTCTGATGACCACCTGATGCACATCACCGGGATAGTCAAGGACCAGAACGGCACAAAATACTACATCACCAAAAACTCATGGGGCACTGACAGGAACCCTCAGGGCGGTTACCTGAACATGTCTGAGAGCTATGTGAGGGCCAAGACGATCTTCATCATGGTTCATAAGAATGCAATCCCGGCAGACATTAAAGCAAAGCTGGGAATCTGATAATAATTGAGGCATTAGGCAGTAGGCAGTAACCTCACTATTGCCTACTGCCTGTATTCAGCTTACCAGCAGGTTGCATCCCCTGATATCTGCCTCGTCAAACCGGCCCTGAACCTCGAAGAGACCACCCGTGTGCATCCGGCCAAGATCTGCAGTCGCAATGAATGAACATGACCATAGATTGGCCAGGTCGATGACGCTTATGCCGCCGGCCGCTCCGGCTTGATCAGAATGTGACATCGGATCATGGCTGTCACGTATCAGAACCTTCATCCAGGGAGGGGTGCGGAACAGCCCTCCGCCTTGTGAGTATGCCTGACTCAGCAGCTCAGTCATACCGTATTCGGAGTGCACTGCACTGACGCCAAAGGCCCTCATCAGTATCTCATGTACCTCCTCCCTTATCATTTCGCGTCTCCGGCCTTTCATGCCGCCGGTTTCCATAATGATGACATCCCGGAAATCAGACGGATGCTTTTCCGCCAGGTCAAGCAGTGCGAAAGTAACCCCTATCAGCAATATCTTCAGGCCCTCTCCCCTTGCCTTGCCGATGGCTTCAAGAAGAGCGTCATGGTCATTCAGGAAGAATCCTCCGGCACTATTGGCTGACAGTTTCATCAGCCTGCCTGTCATGTATATAAGAGACGAACCCTCTCTTTCAAGGTATGACGGCAGCAATCCCGTGATTGCATACTCTGCCGGGTCACCATAAAACATCCGGAATGTTCTTTCCAGGCTTTCATTGTAAAGCGCCAGGCTTTTTACAGCATGGCGGCTTCGTTTCACAGTGGCAGCACCGGAATGGTTTATACCGTCGCTTTCTGACTGATTCGTCGTGGCACCGGTGTTCCCCTTCATCGCCGCCGTGCCGCTGCTGAGAAAAATTCTTTCAGCCTCAATTCCTCCGGTCATGACAAGATGGTCCCTGAAAAACGAGATGGGCATGAAGGGTATTGAAAAAATTGAATCGACCTTTTCCGGTTTGATTCCGAGGAGGCTTATATATTCCCTGTAGACAGGGCATCCGGCAGCCTGGAAGCGAAAGATCTCAAGCGCCAGCCTTTCAAATGAAGCGGCGTCTGATATACCGAAAATCTCCCCCGCAGTCGGTTCCCCTCTTGCCAGGGATGGTTCGTCCTTCAATCGCGGGGAGTCTCCCGGGTATCTCTTTCCTCCCCGCCGGTTCCTATGGTCATCCGAAGGATCACCCATCACTTCGCCGGGAATGTTGAAGATCCGTCAGGTTGCCACACCCACTCGAGGGAGCAGGTTGCAATTGCCGGAGTGACCGAGGTATTGAGCGTTACGCTTATGATCCTGAGCTTGGCATACCCGGCATCCCTTGTTCTGACCACCCAGACCTGGTTGGCAGCCAATGGTTCCGCGAGGTCTATCCATGTATAGCTCCCCACGCTCCTGAGTTCACTGAAGGCATTCTTCGCAAGTGTTTCACTTCCGTATGTTCCTGTCAGGGCGAAAGGCGGATTGAGATTATTGGCTGTAAGGAAAGGAACAACCGGCCCGCCGGCTGTTACCTGCCCTGCAAGAAGCCATATGTCAGCCCGGTACTGATCGGGAAGCGTGGGGACCTCCCCGGCCTCGTCAAAGGAGAGCCCCAGCGCGTAATAGTAAGATCCGCTGTCATACAGTTCACTTGACAGTATGATGGTTCCCGAGGTCTGCTGTTCGTCACCTCCGCACCCTGAAAACAAAACCATCAGGGCCAGCACCGGTATGAACCAACGCTTCACTATTCTCCCCTGATAGCAGTGATGCCCGGCAGTTTTTTGCCTTCCATGTATTCAAGCATGGCACCCCCGCCGGTGGAAACATAGCTTACCCTGTCAGCCAGGCTGTTCTTGTTTATGGCCGCAACCGAGTCGCCCCCGCCAATGAGTGAAAATGCTCCCATACCGGTAGCCTTAGCAACGGCTTTTGCTATTGCAGTGGTGCCGGCGGCAAACTTAGACATCTCAAACACACCCATCGGTCCGTTCCAGAGGATGGTCTTCGATTCCATTATCACCTTCTCAAAAAGCTCTATGCTCTTCGGGCCGATGTCAAGGCCCATCCAGCCGTCTTTCACATCATCAATAGCTGAAGTATATGTATTTGCCTCAGCATCAAACTTATCCGCATTTACGCCGTCAACCGGGAAGAGCAGTCTGACACCTTTTGCCTTTGCCTTTTCGATGACAGCCTTTGCCACATCAAGCTTGTCAGCCTCGCAAAGTGAATTTCCTATGCTCCCGCCCATGGCTTTGATGAATGTGTAGGTCATTCCTCCGCCGATTATCAGGTTGTCAACCCTGTCAAGCAGGTTTTCGATGATCAGTATCTTGTCTGACACCTTGGCTCCACCCATTACCGCAGTGAATGGTTTGCCGGCGCTCTTCAGCACCTTGTCCATGGCAGCAAGCTCACTGTTGATGAGGAATCCGAACATCCTTTTGTCTTCCGGGAAGAAGTCGGCCATGACTGCAGTGGTAGCATGTGCCCTGTGTGCCGTACCGAATGCGTCGTTGACATACACGTCAGCATATGTCGAAAGCTTCTTCGCCATCTCTTTCTGTTTAACCTTCAGTGCAGCCTTCGCAGCTTTCTTTTCCTCATCCGTGGCGGTCTCAGGTAGTACAGGCTTGCCCTCCTCTTCGGGGTAGAACCTTACGTTTTCAAGCATCATCACCTCCCCCGGCCTGAGGGCTGCGGCCATCTTCACAGCCTCTTCGCCAAGGGCGTCAGGAGCGAATGCCACCTTTATTCCGAGATGCTTTTCCAGGACTGGCAGAACGGGTCTTAGCGAATACTTCTCCATAACTCCCTCCGGCCGTCCGAGATGTGACATGAGTATGGCACTGCCGCCGTCAGCAGTAATCTTTTTTATAGTCTTCAGTGCTCCGCGGATGCGGGTGTCATCAGTAACCTCGCGGGTAACCTTGTCGAGGGGAACGTTGAAATCAACCCGGACAATGGCTTTGAGGCCCTTAAAATTAAAATTGTCAATGATTTTCATAAAATCTCTTTTTATGGATTACCTGTATGTTTGTGTTTTACAAAAATAAGAAGTTGAAAGGTTCATTTACAAGCATAGGATTATTTATGTCAGTTTATTTTTCATTAAACAAATGTCAGGTTGATTTGTTAAATTTGGGAATCATCAGGCAGGAACAGCACCCGGAGCAACCGGATACAGAGCAGTAGTCTGAAAGATTCCGCAAAGCGAAGTAATTATAAAAACAATAACTGGATTATGGCAACAATTACACTGAAGGGTAACCCCGTTCATTCATCCGGAAACCTTCCTGCAAAAGGAACGAAAGCCCCGGACTTCACACTTGTTAAATCAGATCTGAGCCACCTTTCCCTGAAGGAACTGGAGGGCAAAAAGGTCATACTGAATATCTTCCCCAGCCTTGACACCGGCATCTGTGCCACATCTGTACGCAAGTTCAACCAGCTGGCTGCCGGCAGGGAAAATACAGTGGTACTGGCCATTTCAAAGGATCTCCCGTTTGCACATGGCCGCTTCTGTACCACAGAAGGGATAACCAATGTCGTCACGCTGTCAGGATTCCGTGATACCGGTTTCGGCAAGGCCTACGGGGTTGACCTGATTGACGGCCCCATGGCAGGTCTCTACGCGCGCAGCGTTGTGGTTGTCGACGGGAAAGGCAATGTAGTTTATACCGAACAGGTTCCCGAGATAGGGCAGGAACCCGATTATGACAGTGCTCTTGCAGCGCTCTGACAGGCAGATATCTCCTGATTTTTGTATAAATTTGCCCTTCGTCAGCAGAAGGGTGCAATGAATTTTTCACAGATACCGGGACAGAAGGCAGTGATTGACAGGCTGAGGAGCTCCGTTGCGGAGAACCGTGTCAGTCATGCACTGCTTTTTTACGGGCCCGAGGGAAGCGGCAAGTTCGCCATAGCTCTGGCGTTTGCACGTTATATCAGCTGCGAGAACCGCACTGCTGAAGACGCCTGTGGCGTTTGCCCCTCATGCGTCAAGTATGACAAGCTGATCCATCCTGACCTCCACTTTGTCTTCCCGGTCATTAAAAAGAAGTCCGGAACAGAATCGGTAAGTGATACCTTCATTGCGCAATGGCGCGAAATGGTTCTCCGGTCAGCCTGGTTCTCACTCAGCACATGGACTGAAGCGATGGAAGTAGCCAACGAACAGGCACTTATACCTGTGGCCGAGGCAGCTGAGATAATACGAAAGCTCAGCCTCAAATCCTTTGAGTCTGACTTCAAGATAATGATCATCTGGCTTCCTGAAAAGATGAATGCCGAGACGGCGAACAAGCTCCTTAAAATGATAGAAGAGCCTCCGGCCCGGACTTTATTCATTCTTGTATCTGAAGAGGATGACAGGCTTCTTCCGACAATCACCTCCCGATGCCAGCACATAAGAATACCTGCAATTCCTTCTGAGGAGCTCAGCGCACACCTTGTGAATACAATGGGAATGGACCAGGCCAGGGCCTCAGAAATAGCAGCTATCGCGAACGGCAATATGGTCAGGGCCATGGAACTTGCACGGGAAGATGACAACAGCACTGTGCACCTTGACCGGTTCACGAAACTGATGCGCACGGCGTATATTCGTGATATCCACTCGCTTGTAACCTGGTCTGAGGAGACCGCAGCGCTGGGAAGGGAGAGACAGAAAAGCTTCCTCTCCTACTCGCTGAGGATGATACGTGAAAATTTCATACTCAATTTCAACGGTAAGGAGAACATGCTTGTCTACCTCACCCGTGCAGAGAATGAATTCTCGGAAAAATTTCATCCCTTCATAAATGATAAGAACATCAATGCCCTCAACCGTGAGTTCAACCTTGCATACGCCCACGTCGAGAGTAACGGCAATACAAAAATGATTTTCCTCGACCTGGCTCTCAGGACCATGAGACTTATAAGGTAACTGAAGGGAATCACTTGAAAATAGCTCATTTATTCCTAATTTTGCAATCACCCTTGCGAAAGGTAAGATTCAGATCCTGCCATGCGCCAGAGGTTAACATGATATTATGATAAACGAGGATATACAGGTCCAGCCCGGCGAAGAGCCGCCCAGGCCTGAAACAAAATACACAACCGGGGCGCACAAGCTGAATGAATTCAACTGGCTTGCAGACCTCCCCTTCGACGCCCGGTATAACGATGTGGTTGAAATCCGGTTCAAGAATACGCGCAAAGGTTTCTACCGCAATGTGAACGGCCTGAAACTTGAGGTTGATGATCTTGTTGCCGTGGAGGCCTCTCCCGGGCATGACATAGGATTCGTATCAATGACCGGTTACCTTGTCAGTCAGCAGCTCAGGAAGATGAAAACCAGGCCCGTAATTGACGAACTGAAGAAAGTATACAGGAAGGCAAGGCCCGTTGACCTTCAGAAATGGGAAGAAGCGAAGAAGCTCGAGGAACATACAATGCTTCGTTCAAGGAAAATTGCAGAAGATCTGGGACTGGCAATGAAGATCGGCGATGTAGAGTACCAGGGTGACAAGACAAAAGCCATATTCTACTACCTTGCCGATGAGAGGGTTGATTTCCGTCAGCTGATAAAGGTGCTTGCCGAGGAGTTTCATATCAGGATAGAGATGAGGCAGATAGGCGCAAGGCAGGAGGCGGGCCGCATAGGCGGCATAGGCACCTGCGGAAGGGAGCTCTGCTGCTCTACTCATGTGACCAATTTCATCTCGGTGACAACTTCACACGCCCGCTACCAGGACCTGTCTCTCAACCCGCAGAAGCTCGCCGGGCAGTGCGGTAAACTCAAGTGCTGCCTGAACTATGAGCTTGACTGCTATATTGATGCTCAGAAGGAGTTTCCTTCAAAGGAGATACCCCTTGAACTTGCCGGAGGCACTGCATACTTCATGAAGATGGAGGTACACACCGGCGTTTACTGGTATTCGACCGATCCGAGAATTGCCGCCAACATGACGGCAGTGCCGGTGGCAAGGGTACGCGAGATCATCCAGCTGAACCGGAAGGGCGTCAAGCCTGACACCCTGCTGGCGGGGCCCGCAAACAACAGCAAGGAAAGAGGCAATGACCTGCTGCTGCAAAACAGCGGTCTTGACAGGTTTGAATCAAAAAGCCGTCCTCGTGAAGGCAAGGGTAAAAACAGACCATTTAACAGGAGAAATGAGAGGAAACAGAAGTAATATAATTGCTGCAGCACTCATGCTTGCAGTGTTTGCCGTGGCATGTGACCGGAACATACGATACTCGGAAAACTACAGCCTCGATGAAGGTAAATGGAGTATGTTTGATCCGGCAAAATACACCTTTACTATAGATGACACGGTAAAAACATACGACATACGCCTGTCATTGCGCACATCCACGGATTACCCGTACCGTAACATTTACCTCTTTGTAGTTACCTCCTTCCCTTCAGGCACCTTTGTTGCTGACACGCTGCAGGCCATGGTGACTGATGAAAAAGGCAGATGGCTGGGCAAAGGAACCGGAGATCTCAGGGAACTGACAATTCCCTTTAAGTCAAATGTTTATTTTCCCGAATCAGGCGACTATCATTTCAGGGTTATTCACGGTATGAGAGACACGCTTCTCAACGGTGTATATGACATGGGGTTAAGGATCTCGCTGACTGGCGGGAAAATAAAATAACCAGGGTTTTGGGCAAGAACAAACACGCCCGCTGGGCTGAAATGAAGGGGTTCGACCGTGTGATCGAGCCCCCTTTTGATGAGGTATTCAGACATGACCATGAGCTGAAGGGGAAATGGCACAGTGAATGGTTTCGCAACAATAATCCTATAATCCTTGAACTTGGTTGCGGACGTGGTGAATACACGGTCGGACTTGCCCGGCAATACCCCGACAGGAATATAATCGGTATTGACATCAAGGGGGCCCGGATGTGGCGCGGTTCAAAGGATGCGCATATCCTGGGGCTGAAGAATGCCACATTCCTGAGGACACGTATCGAGGTGACAGGATCATTCTTCGCCCCCGGCGAGGTTGATGAGATCTGGCTCACCTTCCCCGACCCGCAGATGAAGAGGATAAGGGAAAAGAAGAGGCTCTCCGGTCCGCAGTTCCTGAATCTGTACAGGCAGTACCTGAAAGACGGTGGCATTGTGCACCTGAAAACTGACTGCCGTGAACTGTATGATTATACTTTTGCGCTTGTGAAGACAAACGGCCTCGGGATAATTACATCAGTCACTGATCTTTACCGGGAAATGCCCGGTGACCCGCTGCTCTCCATAAGAACCCATTATGAAGAACTTTTTCTTAAACAGGGTGTTCCAATAACATACCTGTCGTTCAGACTTCCATATGAAAAGGAGATCGTCAGTCCGGGTGAGTGAGAACGAAGGCTTCTTCAGCCGTGTCTACGAGGTGACCAGGCTGATACCGTATGGCCGTATTACGTCATACGGTGCCATTGCCAGTTATCTCGGAACAGGAGGCTCGGCAAGAATGGTGGGATGGGCCCTCAACTCATCCCATGCAGGTCACGGATACGTCCCGGCCCACCGGGTGGTGAACCGTAACGGCATGCTTACCGGAAAACATCATTTCGGTAACTCGTCGACGATGCAGCAATTGCTCGAAAACGAGGGCTTTACTGTGGAAGACGACAGGGTGGTTGAATTCAGTGAACGGTTCTGGGACCCGGGTATTGAATTATAAAATATCAATTCGCAATTCGCAAATAAATATATCATGTACAAAAAAGAAGATATCCTGAATGCACTTCGCAAAGTCACCCATCCCGAAAAGGGAACTGACATCGTCACTCTTGGTATGGTGGGTGAAATTACCCAGACCGGTGATGGTATTTCCCTGGTGCTTGTGCCGGAAAAATCGAATGATCCATTCATCGCATCGGTAAAGAGCAATTGTGTCAGGGCTGTAAAGGAAGCCCTCGGCCCTGATGCGGTGATCGCCTCCATTGAGGTCAAACCGAGGATCGTGGTTGAGAAGATGGCGGCTCCGAAGAGAGATGTTCTGCCGGGGGTGAAGAACATCATTGCAGTCTCATCCGGAAAAGGTGGTGTGGGTAAGTCGACTGTAGCCGTGAACCTGGCAGTTGCCCTGGCGCGGAAGGGTTACGCCACCGGCCTGCTTGACGCCGATATCTTCGGCCCTTCAGTGCCAAGGATGTTCGATGCCGGCGATTACCGTCCCGATGTACGCAGTGAGAACGGAACAGACATAATTATCCCGATGTCAAAATACGGCGTAAAGATCCTCTCAATAGGTTTCTTCGTCAGGGGCTCTGAGGCTGTCATCTGGCGCGGACCAATGGCAAGCAGTTTCCTGAAGCAGCTTATCAGCCAGGGCGACTGGGGTGAACTTGATTATCTCGTATTCGACCTGCCTCCCGGAACCAGTGACATACACCTGACTCTTGTGCAGGAGGTGCCGGTGACAGGAGCAATAGTGGTGACAACGCCGCAGGAGGTGGCGCTGGCTGATGCCCGGAAAGGTATAGCCATGTTCCGCAGCGAGTCTATCAACGTGCCGGTGCTGGGTCTCGTTGAAAACATGTCATACTTCGAAGCTCCCGAACTTCCCGGCAGGAGGTACTACATCTTCGGCAAGGAGGGCGGCAGCAGGCTTGCCGCCGAGAGCGGCACACTGCTTCTGGGGCAGATACCAATCGTGGAGAGCATCTGTGACGGCGGTGACGCAGGCAGGCCGGTGGCGCTTGGAGATACTGCCACAGGAACCGCATTCATGAATCTCGCTGATACAGTTGTGAAACAAGTGGAGTTACGCAACTCGGAGATTGCTCCGACGAAGAGGGTTGAGGTAAAGTGAGCCTGCTGACGCCCTCAGCGGCCTGATCCCTGTTTTCCCGCCTCTTTTTCTTAACTTTGGATACTTTCGGAGTGCCTCATCAGTTATAAGAGTATAAACCATATTTGTTGAGATTACGGCATAGGGGATACATTGCAGCGGCGATAGCCATTATCGCCCTGATTCTGGCCGGGTGTTCTGCCGAGAAGAACACCGGTGCGAGCCGTTTTTACAATTCACTGATCTCAAAATACAATATCTGGTTCAACGGCAATGAAGCCTACAAGGCAGGAGTGAAGAAGGTGACAGAATCTCACCGCGATGACTACAGTGACCTGCTTCCCGTTTTCGAATACTCCGATGAAGCGTCAGCACGTATGGCCTCTTCCGACATGGAGCGTGCCGTACAGAAAGCATCCAAGGTAATTGCACTCCACTCCATAACCGCCAAGCCTGAAGAAAAGAACCGACGGAATCCGTCCGCGAAGAGCGATGAGTTCTACAACAGGAGGGAATTCAACGAATGGGTAGATGATTCATATCTGCTGATGGGCAAGGCGCAGTTCTACCAGAAGAATTTCATGGCAGCCCGCTCATCCCTCTCATTCGCCGTGAGCATAGCAACTGACCGTGACCTCGTGACAGAGGCAGGCATATGGATGGCACGCATTCAGACTGAGGAAGGCAACTACTCGGAAGCATTGCGTGTGCTGAAGGAGACAGCCGGTCCTGAGAGCCTCTCGCGTCCGCTGAAGGCAATGTATTATTCCACCCAGGCAGATATTATTCTCAGGCAAAAGAAATATGGCGAAGCCCTTGAACCTCTCACTGCTGCAACAGAGTATGCCGGAAGCAACAGGACAAAAGTGCGTCTGACCTATCTTCTTGCCCAGGTATGCAGGGCTGCAGGCGACAATGACCTCTCGACACGTTACTTCAGCCAGGTGATGAAAATGAATCCTCCGTATGACCTTGAGTTCAATGCAGGCATCAACCTTGCAGGTGTTACTGATATATCGCACAGCGATGCTGATGACCTCATGAAATCACTTCGGAAAATGCTTCGTGACTCGAGGAACAAGGATTATCTTGATCAGATCTACTTTGCCCTGGGTGAGCTCGAACAGAGGCGGGGAAACACTGTCGAAGCCCTGAAACTATGGTCACAGGCAGCAGCCAGCAGTACCGTAAACACCAGGCAGAAAGCACGTTCTTATCTTGCAATTGCCGGACACTATTACGCTGAGCCTGATTACCTTAAGTCATGGAAATACTATGACAGCGCTTCATTCCTCATTGACAACCGTTTCCCTGACTATGAGCAGATAAGCCGCAGGACCTCCGATCTGGGAGAATATGCAGTTTTTCATACCGTTGTGGTCACCGAAGACAGCCTTCGCAGGGTGGCTGCCATGAGCGCTGCCGAGCGCGATGCGCTTATAGCGGGGCTGATAAGAAACGTGGAGACGGAGATGACCAGCCAGCGAACCGGCGACGGCAGCGACAGGTACAACATGGGGCAGTATTATGAGAACGAGCAGCGATATCGTGGCGCCATCTCGGCCGAAGGAGGATGGTATTTCTACAACCAGGCTGCCCTGACCTTCGGACGAACTGAATTCAGGCGCCGCTGGGGCGACAGGAGACTCGAGGATAACTGGAGGAGAGCGAACAAAACAAGATCTGCATTTGCCCCGGGTACACAACAGGAGGCAGAAAATCAAAAGGAAAACGGTGACAGCGCCGGTGTGGCACCGGAACGGACAAAGGAATACTATCTGCGTAACCTCCCGCTCTCAGATTCGCTCCTTTTAATCTCTGTTAACCGGAGCGCGGAGTCTCTGCTCGGAGAAGGCAAGATACTGGCATCCAGGCTGAATGACACCACCTCCGCCGCCACCTCTCTCGAGGAGGCCGCCAGAACAGGAACTGATGAAACCATCAGGGCAGAAGCACTCTACGAACTATACCGGCTGCTGGGCAAAAGCGATCCGTCACGTGCCGAAAGGCGCAGGGCGGAACTGCTTTCATCTTACCCTGACTCGGAATATGCACTGATCCTTTCCGACCCGGACTACGCCAACAGGCACAGGGAGATGGCAGCCAGGGCTTCACGAAGCTATGAGGCAGCCTACCTTGCATTTAGCGATGAGAGATTTGCCGATGCCATAAACCTCTGCACCGAAGCCGCCAGGCTCTATCCCGAAGATGAATTGCTGCCAAAGTTCATGCTCCTTGATGCCATGGCCACAGGTGCACTGGAGGGCGAACTGGCCTACAAGGCAAAACTTGACTCCCTGGTGGCAAAGTTCCCCTCGACACCCGAAGGAAAGAGAGCCGCAGAAATCAACGATTTCCTCCGCAAGGAGAAACCTGAGATAAGAATCGCTGAGGATACACGGATTGCGGAAGAGATTTATACCGCAGACACCCTGCAACCGCATTATGTAATTATAATTGCATCCAATCCGCGTGCGAACATGAACCAGATGGTGTTTGACATCATCAACTACAACCTCGACCGGTACCCTTACCGGAACTACCGCACGGAAGGTGCCGCTATTGACGCCGGGTATCTTCTGATAACAGTCGGTCCGTTTGAAAAAACAGCTGAAGCAGCCGCCTGGTACAGATCCTTCAACCCCGGACAGACTGTAAGGGAGGCAGCCACAGCAGGCCTGACAGTCTATCTTATCAGTCGTGACAACCTGCAGAAATTCAGGGAAGACAAGAATACCGACAGATATGTTATCTTTCACTCGAAAGCGTATTCCAACCTTCGGTAACGTGAAAGACTGCTAATGAGACAAATACGAATTCTCTGGGTAGATGACGAGATAGGCGTTCTCAGGCCACATATCCTGTACCTGGAAGAAAAGGGCTTCGAGACTGACACATGCCATTCAGGCAATGATGCAATCACGATGGTCAGGGAAAAAGCATATGACATCATCTTCCTCGATGAACATATGCCGGGTCTGAGCGGTATAGAGACCCTTCGCCGGATAAAGTCAATAAGGCCGGCCATCCCCGTTGTAATGATAACAAAGAGTGAGGAGGAAGACATCATGGACGCTGCCATCGGCTCACAGATAGCTGATTACCTCATCAAACCCGTTAAACCGCAGCAGATCCTGCTGACCCTTAAGCGCATACTGAACATCGAGGAGATTGTGGCAAGGCAGACCACCACCGTCTTCAGGGAAGAGTTCGGCAGCATTGCTGAAATGATTTCATCAGCCTCCACTTTCGAACAGTGGAGTGAGCTCTACCGCCGGCTCACCTTCTGGCAGGGAGAACTTATCAGATCATCAGATACAGGTATGCGTGATGTGCTTCGCATGCAGGAGTCAGACGCAAACAGGGCCTTTGCAAAGTATATTTCTACCAATTACATGAAATGGGTTTCTGCCGATGCGGCTGGCAGGCCCCTCATGTCACCGGCAGTGTTGCCTAAAAGAGTTTTCCCCATGATCAGCAAAGGAAATCCGCTCTTTTTCATCATAATTGACAACATGCGCCTGGATCAATGGCAGACTATTGCTGGCGACCTCAGGCAGGTAATGCGCACAGTTGACGAGGAGCTCTACCTGAGTATCCTGCCCACCACCACGCAATACTCGCGCAACGCCCTCTTTGCAGGTCTCATGCCGGCCGCAATAGAGGAACTGATGCCTGAATACTGGATTGACGAGCATGAGGATGAAGGCAAGAACCTGAATGAGGAGAAGCTGCTGGCCAAGAATCTGCTCAGGGCCGGAATCAGCTGCCGGTGGAGCTATCACAAGATCAGTTCCGACGCTGAGGGCAGAAGCGTCAATGACCGCATAGCCCGGCTCATGGATAATGACCTGAATGTGCTTGTATACAACTTCGTCGATATGCTGAGCCATGCCCGTACAGAGATCAACCTCATCCGTGATCTGACAGCTGACGAGGCCTCATGGCTCACCCTGACCCACTCATGGTTTATCCACTCTCCGCTTATGGAACTGCTGAGATTTGTCTCCTCCCGCGGCGCACGGGTGGTTTTCACCACTGACCACGGATCTGTAAGGGTGCAGAGGCCACTGAAGGTGGTGGGTGACAGACAGACATCCGTGAACCTCCGTTACAAGACGGGAAGGAACCTCGACTACAATCCGCGCGAGGTGTTCGAGATCACTGCTCCCGCGAAGGCAGGACTGCCCATGGTGAACATTACCTCAAGGTACATCTTCGCCTGTGCGAATGACTTCCTGGTCTATCCGAACAACTACAACAGCGTTGTCTCCTACTACCGCGACTCGTTCCAGCACGGAGGCATATCACTGCAGGAGATGCTTCTGCCGCTTGTCTCCCTCGAACCGGTCTGATTTGCTATTTTTGCAGCATGAAAATCGTTATTGCCGACAAGAGCCGCCTGCACGATGCTGCAAGGCATTTCCTTAAGGAGACAACCGGGAAAAGACTCTTCGCCTTTTACGGTCAGATGGGCTCCGGAAAGACCACCTTCATCAGGGCACTGTGCCATGAGATGGGTGTGGCCGACACAGTAACCAGCCCTACATTTACACTTGTCAATGAATACCGGAGGCCAGGCAGTACACCGGTTTATCACTTCGACTTTTTCCGGATAAAGAAGATCACCGAGGTGCTCGATTTCGGCATCGAGGAGTATTTTGACTCGGGGTCACCATGTTTCATGGAGTGGCCCGGGCTCATTGAACCGCTGCTCCCGGATGAAACAATGAGGCTTGCAATCACAGTCGCCCCTGACGGAAGCAGAGTCATCGAATCTGTCGATGCGGCACCGCTGGCAGCTTCGCTCTGACCTGCCACTGCCGGCAGGAAGTCGAGGCCGGACTGATATGTCATAGTCCCGATCCGGTACTGTAGCCTGTCTTCCCGCCAGCCGCCGCCGGCCAGGAGCGCCGGCCGCCCCGGGGTTGCCCCCGGGATTGCCTCCGGACCCCTATCTCCGAATTATCCCCTTCATCCTGTCATCTGTGCAATTAAAATCTTAATTTTGATCTGGTGAGATTTTACTCACCCTTAACCACTTAAAACGAAGCCAGATGAATGAACCGGCCAGAAGCGCCTTCCTGCCCAGGGAAGAGCAGATTGAAAAAGCCGTGGGCAGAAAACAGATGTCAATAGGTATTCCCCGTGATCTTCATGATGATGAAAAACGAATATCTCTTACCCCTGAAGCGGTTAAGATCCTCACCGATGCCGGAAACGAGATCTTCATGGAGAGAGCGGCCGGTCAGGCTGCCGGCTTCACTGACAGGGAGTACAGTGACAATGGTGCGGTTGTGGCTGACACCGCTGCAAAAGTTTATGAGTGTGACATAATTATCAAGATAGCTCCCTTCAAGCCTAAGGAAGCCTCGCAGCTCAGGGTGGGTCAGACGGTTATCTCATTCATGAACGTAGCCACAATGAGTGAAGATGTTCTGTCAACACTTATGCGCAAAAGGGTGACGGCCCTGGCAAGCGAAAGGATAAAGGATGCCGACGGAATGCTTCCGGTGGTTGAGTCGATGAGTGAGATCAGCGGTGTCACCTCTGTGCTCCTGGCCTCCGAATACCTGAGCACCACCTCCGGAGGCAAGGGAGTTATGCTGGGCGGGGTGACCGGGGTAACTCCAACGGAAGTGATAATTATCGGTGCCAACACTGCAGGCGAGTATGCAGCCCGGGCTGCACTGGGGCTGGGAGCCATAGTAAGGGTTTTCGACACTTCTGTGCATCGCCTGCGCAACTTTCAGAACCTGCTGGGACAAAGAATATACACCTCTACGTTTCACCCGCAGGTGCTGCAGAAAGCCCTCAAGTCAGCCGACGTCCTGATAGGAGCCCTGTCAACCGACATACTCATGCCCTGGTTTTACGTAACCGAAGAGATGGTGCAGGGGATGAAGCGCGGGTCAGTCATCATCGATCTCAGCGTTGACACCGGCGGCTGTGTTGAGACGGCTGAGCCAAGAGCGATAAAGGACCCTATCTATGAAAAGCACGGAGTGATACACTACTCTGCATGGAACCTCCCTTCCCGTGTGCCCAAGACGGCATCCATAGCACTGAGCAACGTCTTCAGGCCACTGATGCAGGATATAGCTGACGCCGGAGGCATTACCCACATGCTCAAGTTCAACCCCGGACTAAGGAGCGGAGTATATATATTCAACGGAATCCTCACAAACGAGGTGCTGGGACAAAAGTTCGGGATATTGTCAAAGGATATTAACCTGCTGCTGGCAGCGTTCTGATAAGTCAGCAGTAGGCAGTACCAGTCGGCAGTAATGCGATTAGCCGTTGGCCATAAAGCATTGTAGATGTGAAATTTGCGATTGCCGATATTCCCCGCAGGGGATAAAGAATTGCAGATGTGCGATTTGCGAATGCCGATATTCCCCGTAGGGGATCCAGCATTGTAGATGCCGGCGACGGGTCAGATCCAGCTCATTACGGCTTCACTGCCAGACTGGCTTATTCTTGCATTACGGCCCAGGTAGATTGCCCTGTTATCAGGTATGTGACCTGCGGGGAAGTTGAAAAGAACGGGATAATCATAGCCGGCAACAACGTTCATCACCACCTCCTCAACTGTCTGGTTGAACACATGCTCTCCCTCTGTTATCTTCTCCATTCCTCCCACCAGCAGTGCAGAAAGGTTCCGCAGGAGACCGGCCATCCGCATTGCCACAAGCATCCGGTCAAGATGATAGAAGTGTTCCCCTATCTCCTCAATGAACAGAATTGCACCATCGGTGTCAGGCTGTGCGGGTGTTCCGTTAAGACTGTATATAAGTGAAATATTGCCTCCGGTTACAAGTCCCTCTGCCTCGAATTTATCTTCATGTGAGGGGATCCATCTCACGGGTTCAGCTTCACCGCGCAGTGCTCTGACCATAGTCTCATAGCATGCCGGCAGGTATTCGGGGTTTGAATAGTTGAGAGGCATTTCGGCATGCAGTGAAGCAATCCCGCACACCCTGCTGAGCCAGAGGTGCAGGGAAGTTATATCGCTGTAGCCCGCGTACCACTTTGGCTGCTTCTTCAGCGCAGAGAAATCTATGCGGTCAACGATCCTTGACATGCCATAGCCTCCGCGTGAACAGAGTATGGCTTTTACATCCGGATCATCCGTGGCCCGCTGAATGTCATGCAGTCGGTCAGATTCACTCCCGGCAAAGGGGCCGCTGCGGGCAAAGACATGCCTGCCCAGCGTGACTCGGAAGCCTGATTCTTCAAGCATCCGTACGGCACTGTGTACTGCGCCTTCTTCTATCGGGCTTGCAGGGGTGATGATTTCGATGCGGTCGCCCTCCCTGAGGAACGGCGGAATCATAAGTGATTTCATAAGCTCCCGGAATAATGTGAAGTATCAAAAATAGTCATTTCATGAAAGAAACCGTGCAGCGGTGTCAAAGAGCCTGTCAAATGTCCGGTCAACCTCATTTCCGCCGGATCCGGCAAGAACCGGGAAAGGTGACTCATGAATACACGGGTACTGAGGATCCCAGACCTCAGCATCTGCTCCTCTGAGCGTCTCGATTACTGCCTTTGCAGGAATGACAGCGTCTTCCCTGAATGTTATCGCCTTAAGCCTGCCATCATAGCGGCTGAATGGTTTTCCGCGAAGATCTGTCAGTCTCTGAAGCGAGGTCATAGCATAAAAAGCTTCTCCTTCCGGGGTGTCATTCATTAAACGGGTAAGTATCTCCCTGCTGCCGTTCATGGGTACCTCAGGCCACCCGATATAAAATGAAAGAAGCATTTCGAAAGCACGGCTGTCCATAATCAGCTTTGAAGTTCCGTCCATCATGCTGAAGGCACTGCCGCCGCAGAATAGCATTATGCGGCTGTCATCCGGAAGCGGCGATGGATCTGAGAGCATCATCACCTGGGTCACCAGCGCCCCGATTGAATAGGCAAAAATATCTGTCTGTCCGCCTGCGTTTATGCCCGGGACGGCTCCCTCCCTGAGGGAGCGGATAAGTACTGTAAGGTCGCGGGCGGTCTGGTATCCGGAGAGCATGAAGCGCTGCGGGGAGACAGTCATCCTTGTACTCAGCGCCACATTGACGAAGGTGGATAGCCTTGCCTCGGGCAACAGCGACTGCCGGGCCGAGACGAGCGGCATCATGATATGCCTGTCGATCCAGCTTCGCGGGGAGCGGTTCATATGATACGCCAGTGGAAACAGTACCACCGGTCGCCCCGTACCTTCAGCCAGCCGGGCACCCCACTGCATATACCTGGCCCAGCTCCGCTCATTAAGGCCGTGAAGAAGGATAATGGCACCACGCCTGCCCGGTTCGTTTGCGACTACTCCGGTGCCTTCTGCAAATGGCCTTTCATAAGCCCCGGCAGGAATCAAAACATAATAACTGAATTCCCTGTTGCTCTCTTCAATTTCACGGGAGCGGAAGAGAGTGCGAAACAGGCCCGGCACATCCTGCCAATCAGGAAGGGAGCTGTCAACGGCAGAGCAAAACCTCCGGACGCTGACGGTCACCCTTGTGCCCGGAATCATCCCTTCAGCGATACTTCCCCTGAAGTGAGATGAAATTTGCCGTTCAATGGCCGTATACCCCATAGCTTGATTTTGGGGCAAACAAAGCACAGGATGAACCAGACTCCAAAAAATAGGTGCCTCCCCCCCTGCAGCGGGCCGTAAACTTTCAGACAGGGGCGAAATTCAGTAATCAGGGGTGAAAATCCCTTCCGTTCCCGAGGTCTCAGGGATATCAGAAAGGACTTTCATATCCCTCTCTCCCCTGCAGAAGACATTTAATTGCTATATGACTCTTACACTTATATCTCCCTGCCGAGTGGGAAACGGCAGATCAGTAAAAGTGTTACTTTTGCAGTTGCAATTGATCCGATGAACATTGACCTGAGCAAAAAACTGCCCGTATACCTTACGGAAAAGGGGAACATTGTTACAACAATACTCTTCACGGCCGGTTTTGCACTGCTCTTTCTCAACCTGTACACACCATTTGGTGTCGCCACATGGTTTGAGGTTTCAAGGCCCACCCTCCTGCTCTATGCAAGCGGTGTAATCCTCGCCGGGGTGCTGGTGGTGGCAATAAGCCGCATCCTGATGTACCATTTTGTCAAACGCGGCAGGAGCCTCTTAATCTGGCATTATCTTGTCTGGGTAGCTGCTGAGATCCTTGCAATGGCTCTTTTCTTCACCCTCTTCGAGAAAGTCATCCTTGATGACCAACGTCCTTTCCCTGAACTTCTTGTAAGGTCAGTTCAGAACACCTCGCTCACATTGCTTCTTCCCTATACAATTCTCTGGCTCTGGTTCGCATGGCGCGAAAGCAAGAAAAAGCTCTCGGGGATTATGGAGCAGCCTGAAACTGTTTCTCAGCGCCCGATGATACATCTCCGTGACGAAAAGGGAGTTCTGAGACTTTCACTGAAGCATGCCGACCTTCTCTGTATGCAGGCAAGTGACAATTACGTTACAGTCTTTTACCAGGCCCAGGAGAAGCTGACGAAATACATGTTGCGCAATACTCTGAGGACACTTGAGGAGGAATTCAGAAAGGAAGCCATAATCCGCTGCCACCGCTCATGGCTTGTGAATATAGAGAAAGTCAAGCTGATACGCAGGGAGAAGGAGGGGCTTCTCCTGGAGCTCGACAGCATCCCGCCCTCTTCGGTACCGGTGTCACGCACCTACATGCACGATGTGCTCGCAGCCTTCGGGCATGTTGAATAGCCTGCTTCCCGGCGCTTTTTGAAAATCATTATCTTTGCCGGGTTAAAATCAGCAATCACTTTCAACAAATGAAGAAGTTCAAGCGCCATCTGGTCACCTCTGCCCTTCCGTATGCCAACGGACCCATACACATAGGACACCTTGCAGGGGTTTACGTGCCGTCGGATATCTATACCCGTTACCTCCGGATGCGCGGCGAGGATGTCATTTCAATCTGCGGATCTGATGAGCATGGCGTTCCAATAACCCTGAAAGCCCGGAAGGAGGGTATCACCCCGCAGGAGGTTGTTGACCGTTATCATGAACTGAACAAAAAGGCTTTCGCCGATTTCGGCATCGCCTTTGACATATACTCACGCACATCGAACAGGATTCATTATGAAACCGCCTCTCAATTCTTCCGCAAGCTGTATGACCAGGGAGAGTTCATTGAGAAAACCGCGAGCCAGTATTATGACGAGGAGGCCGGATGTTTCCTGGCTGACAGGTATATCACAGGAACATGTCCCCACTGCGGCAATGAAAATGCATACGGTGACCAGTGCGAGAAATGCGGAACCTCACTCAGCCCTACCGACCTGATTAACCCGAAATCGACAATCAGCGGCAGCGCCCCTGTAATGCGTGACACACTTCACTGGTATCTTCCCCTTGACAAATACGAGCCCTGGATCAGGAAGTGGATACTCGAGGAACATACCGAATGGAAAACCAACGTATACGGACAATGCAAGTCATGGCTCGATCAGGGTCTTCAGCCCAGGGCCGTCAGCCGTGACCTCGACTGGGGCGTACCGGTACCCGTAGATGGCGCTGAGGGCAAGGTATTGTATGTCTGGTTTGACGCGCCTATAGGATATATATCCGCAACCAGGGAACTGACTCCCGACTGGGAGAAGTACTGGAAGGACCCCGAGACCCGCATGGTGCACTTCATCGGCAAGGACAACATCGTGTTCCACTGCATCATATTCCCTGCCATGCTGAAGGCCGAGGGAAGCTATATCCTTCCCGACAATGTGCCTGCCAACGAGTTCCTGAACCTCGAAAATGACAAGATATCCACTTCGAGGAACTGGGCAGTGTGGCTGCACGAATATCTCGAGGATTTTCCCGGCAAGCAGGACCCGCTTCGCTATGCGCTCTGTGCCAGCGCCCCAGAGACCAAGGACAACGACTTCACATGGAAGGACTTCCAGGCCCGCAACAACAATGAACTTGTCGCCATTCTCGGCAACTTTGTCAACCGCACCCTGGTGCTTACGGCAAACTATTACAAAGGTACTGTTCCCGTTCCCGGTGTCATGACTGATTATGACAACGATACTTTTAAGTCGATAATAACCTGCCGTGAGAACGTGGAGAGCAATCTTGAAGCCTTCAGGTTTCGCCAGGCCCTGGCCGAGGCAATGAACCTCGCACGGCTGGGCAACAAATACCTTGCTGACACCGAACCGTGGAAGGTAGTTAAAACCGACCCCGACCGGGTTAAGACAATCATGTATGTCTCCCTCCAGATCACAGCCAACCTGGCAATATTGCTCGAACCGTTCCTCCCCTTCTCAATGGACAAACTGAGAGGTTGGCTAGGTATATCAGGGCTGCACTGGGATGCCGCCGGTCGCTCAGACCTACTCTCTCCGGGCCATACCGTATCATCAGGCGAGCTGCTGTTCAGCAAGATCGAAGATACAGAAATTGAAAAGCAGATACAGAAGCTTCTTGAAACCAAAAAGGCAAACCAGAACACCACGGCTCCCGCCCAGCCTCAGAAGGAGGATGTCACATTTGATGAGTTCACCAGGATGGATATCCGTACTGCAACAATAATTGAGGCTGAAAAGGTGGCCAAAACTACCAAGCTGATCAGGCTTAAGGTTGATACGGGTATAGACGTGCGGACAATTGTTTCAGGCATTGCCGAACATTTCACGGCTGAAGAGCTGCCCGGAAAGAATATTTCGGTGATTGTCAACCTGGCCCCGCGGACTATCAAGGGTATCGAATCAAAAGGTATGGTTTTGCTGGCCGAGGACGAGAACGGCAAACTGGTGTTCGTTACACCGGAAAAGAAAATCAGGAACGGAAGCCCGGTAAAGTAGGGTCTGAGAGTCTGAGAGTCTGAAGGTCTGAGAGTCTGAGAGTCTGAGAGTCTGAAGGTCTGAGGGTCTGAGAGCCCCGATCCGCCGGCTGATTTCACTAGTGCCTATTGCCTCCTGCCGACTTCACTACTGCCTGTTGCCTCTTGCCTACTGCCTTGATTTATACACCCACGCTCCCGGAAATTCCGGGCGCAGCTTTTCGAGGACAACCTTCGCTTCGTCAAGGGTGGGGAAAGCCTGTGCACTGACCCTCAGAAATCCGTCAGGCCCGCCTGCTACCTCAGGGTCATATCCCTGCCTGCGGAGCTTTTCAACCATTGTAAGGGCATTATCCTCTCCCCTGAAACTGCCGATAATCACCATGAACCTGTATTCCTCGACGACAACGGCTGTCGTTCTCCTGGCAGCAGCCCTGTTTGCTGCGGTGTCAGGGGCGGTAATTGTCTCCCTGAGGCCTTCGTTTGCCGTGGCAACAGGAACAGTAAGCCCGAGAGAGGCTTTCATCTCATTGACTGAATTATCTGATGTGCCGCTGTCCCCGGTAATATTGATTTCAGCTGCTGCAGCTGACCTGTCGGCATCTATTTGTTCACGATTGAATTCAAGTTCGGCCCTGGCGAGGGGATTGAGGTTCGATTCCTCTATGTTGCTTTTGAATATCCTGTCATTGAACGGCACCAGTGCAAGTGCCACCAGAACCGGTATTATCACGGCAGCCCTGGTTATCAGGCTTCTCATGGAGGGTTGGTAAACGGCAGGTGTATGACGTTTTTCAATAGCCATTTTCCTGACATCAAAACCGCTCACAGGTCTCCGGTGATAGGCGCTGAGCCCGTAAGACGACAGCAGGTAATTAACTGTAAGGTCAGGTTCAAATACTATCGCCCTGTCATAATTAAGCGAGAAAGTGCCGAGATGGTCAATCATTACCGGATTGCCGGTCATAATCCTGGTTCTCAGCTCTCCTGACCAGTCATTCACGATATCGCGTGCCTCACCGTATCCTTTCCCCGTTACAGCGGAGACATGGCCTATCAGCAATCCGTCATTCCCGGTGAGGTGACGATTGAATGTTATCTTCCTTGAAGGGGGTTCAAAAAGCCCTTCTTTACGGTCTGCGCGGGAGGGGAAATAGTTGCCGATGAATGCACCAAACCCCGGAATAATGACGCAGTCATGCTTTAAAAGAAGTTCCCTGATAAGTTCGCTGATATCCCTCGCCATGTATAGCAAATAATGAACAAAGATAAAAAAGAAACCTGATCCGGCCCCGGAAAAAGAGTATATTAAAATCTATTATCTTCGCTTTCCAGATAGTACTCAGAAGATGAAAAAGATAGAGATGGTCGACCTCCGGTCACAGTATGAAAGGCTTAAGGCTGACATTGACAATGCGATAGCAGGGGTGATCAGCTCTGCCGCGTTTATAAGGGGTCCTGAGGTTCGTCTCTTCGAGGAGGAGCTGCAGCGATACCTTGGCATCCGCCATGTAATCTCGTGTGCCAACGGCACCGATGCGTTGCAGATAGCCATGATGGCGCTGGGACTAAAGCCCGGTGATGAGGTGATAACCACCAACTTCACCTTCATTGCCACGGTGGAGGTTATTGAGCTGCTGGGTCTGAAGGCAGTTCTTGTCGAACCTGATAAGGATACCTTCAATATAAGCGTTGAAGCCGTCCGCAAAGTTATAACCCCGCGTACCAGGGCAATTGTGCCTGTACATCTCTTCGGGCAGTGTGCTGACATGGAACCGATACTTGAACTGGCCAGGCAGCACGGAATTCATATAATAGAGGATGTGGCACAGGCCACCGGCACCGAGTACCGCTTCACTGACGGTACCGTAAAGAAGGCTGGCACAATGGGAACCATAGGATGTACATCATTCTTCCCCTCAAAGAACCTCGGATGCTACGGCGACGGGGGGGCACTCTTCACTGACAATGATGAGTTGGCCGGGCTCATCAGGAGCATAACCAATCACGGTATGAAGGTGAGATATTACCATGACACAATTGGCGTCAATTCCCGCCTTGACACAATTCAGGCTGCCATCCTGAGGGTCAAGCTCCGGCACCTTGACGCCTTCAATGAAGCCCGTGCACAAGCTGCGGCATTCTATGACACTCAGTTGTCAGGTTTGCCAGGCATCACTGTTCCTGCAAGATCTGTTTTTTCATCGCATATTTTTCACCAGTACACCCTGAAAATAGCAGGAGGTGAACGCAATAGCCTGCGGGAGTGCCTTGAGAATGAGGGCATACCTTCAATGATCTACTACCCTGTGCCCCTTCACATGCAGAAAGCGTACCTGCACCTGGGCTACCAGCCTGGTGACTTCCCCGTAACAACACAGCTCTCAGGCGAGGTTCTCTCGCTGCCGATGCATACGGAACTCGATGACGAACAGCTTGCCTGGATCACCGGCTGCATCCGGTCAAAATTCAACTGAAAAACATGGAAAAGGAATATTATGCCCACGAAACCGCAGTCATTGACGAAGGCTGCATAATTGGCCAGGGAACGAAAATCTGGCACTTCAGCCACATTATGAAGGACTCAGTCATAGGCAGGCACTGCAACATCGGCCAGAACGTGGTGGTATCGCCCGGAGTGATTCTCGGAAATAATGTCAAGGTCCAGAACAATGTATCTATCTACACCGGAGTTATATGTGAGGATGATGTATTCCTTGGTCCGTCTATGGTATTCACCAACATAACCAACCCCCGCAGCGCCATAATCAGGCGTGACAGATATGTTACAACCACTGTGAGGCGCGGCGCTTCCATTGGAGCAAATGCCACCATAGTGTGCGGCAATGAGATAGGACAATACTCGCTTATCGGAGCGGGGGCAGTTATAACCAGGTCCGTCAAACCTTATGCCCTCGTGGTGGGCAACCCGGGCCGTCAGACCGGATGGGTTTCGGAGTACGGCCACAAGCTCTTGTTTAACACAGACGGTATGGCCGTATGCCCCGAGAGCGGCCAGAAATACCGACTTTCTGACGGAGAGGTGACAAAGATTAGTTAATTGATTAATGCCCTGACAATATAATTACTATGAACAATACACCCAGGAACTTCGGGCTCATTGGGATAGCAGGCTATATAGCCGAACGCCATCTGAGGGCCATAAAGGATACCGGTAACCGGCTGCTCGCGAGCCTCGACAAATTCGACTGCGTGGGAAAGATAGACAGCTATTTCCCTGAAAGTGACTTCTTCGTCGAGTTCGAAAGATTCGACAGGCACGTTGATAAACTGAAAAGATCAGGTGTACAACTCGACTATGTCAGCATCTGCTCACCAAACTACCTTCATGATTCACACATCAGGTTCGCACTTCGCCACCAGGCAGATGCCATCTGCGAAAAACCCATAGTGCTCAACCCGTGGAACATAGATGCCCTGCAGGAAATCGAGAAGGAGACCGGACGCCATATATACAATATCCTTCAGCTCAGATACCACCCGGTGATAATGAACCTGAGGGAAAGGATAATGGCCATGCCCCGAAACAAGAAGCATGACATCGACCTCACATATATAACCAGCCGCGGTAACTGGTACCACATCTCCTGGAAGGGCGACGTCAACAAGTCGGGAGGTATTGCCACCAACATCGGCGTTCACTTTTTCGATATGCTCGGATGGATCTTCGGACCGGTTGTCTCGAACAGGGTGCACCTTCTCGGGCGCGACAAAGCCTCAGGGTACCTGGAACTCGAAAACGCCCGGGTAAGATGGTTCCTCAGCATCGACTGTAATGACCTGCCGGCCGATGTGAAGGAAAAAGGGAAACGAACCTACCGGAATATTACTGTCGACGGAGAAGAGCTGGAGTTCTCGGAAGGATTCACAGACCTTCACACAGTCACCTACCGTGAAATCCTCAGCGGAAACGGTTATGGCCTGGAGGATGCACGACAGAGTATTGAAACAGTCTATCAGATAAGAAATTCGGCACTATCAGTGCTGACAGGAGAATATCATCCCCTAATTAAAAAATGAATATGTACGAAAAACTAGTAAACAGGGAGACAAAGCTCTCACTTATAGGCCTCGGTTACGTCGGCCTGCCAATTGCCCTTGAGTTTGCAAAAAAGATCAGCGTTGTTGGTTTTGACATCAGGCCAGACCGCGTTGAGCTGATGAAAAAGGGTATTGACCCGAGCAATGAGCTTGAACACGAGGCGTTTGAAGCAACAGATATCAAATTTACGGCTAACCCTCAGGACCTGCGCGAAGCATCATTTCATATAATTGCCGTCCCTACTCCGGTAACCAGGCACAACCTCCCTGACCTCGAACCTGTCCTGAAGGCCTCGGAAACTGTAGGCCGAATATTGAAAAAGGGCGACTATGTCGTGTACGAATCAACCGTTTATCCGGGCTGCACCGAGGAAGAGTGCATTCCCGTACTCGAAAGGTTTTCAGGGCTGAAGTGCCCGGCTGACTTCAAGGTGGGCTTCTCGCCCGAAAGGATCAATCCCGGTGACAGGAACCATACCCTGACGAAGATTGTCAAGGTGACCAGCGGCTGCGATGCCGAATCAGCCGAAAATATCGCCAAAACCTATGAGATGATCATTGGGGCCGGAGTTCACCGCGCATCGTCAATCAAGGTGGCCGAAGCAGCCAAAATCATCGAGAATACACAGCGTGACATCAATATCGCCTTCATGAACGAGCTTTCAATCATCTTCAACAGGATGGGCATCAATACATATGAGGTTCTCGAAGCAGCCGGAACAAAGTGGAACTTCCTGAAATTCTACCCCGGACTGGTGGGCGGTCATTGCATAGGCGTGGACCCGTATTACCTCTCCTATAAGGCGAAATCAATGGGCTACCACCCGCAAATGATTGACTCCGGCAGGTTCACGAATGACAGCATGGGCGCATATGCCGGCAAGGAGACTGTGAAGAAACTTATCGCAGCCCACAAGAGCCCAGACAGGTCACGCGTTCTGGTGATGGGGATGACCTTCAAGGAAGACGTCACTGATATCCGCAACTCCAAGGTCATTGACGTTGTAAATGAACTCCGTGACTTCGGAGTGGAGGTAGATGTCATAGATCCGGGAGCCTCTCATGAGGAGGTAAAGCACGAATACGGCATCGATCTTAAAAAAGGTCCTGAAGGAAAATATGACGCAATCATTGTTGCAGTAGCTCACAAGGAGTACCGCAACCTCGACGAGAAATACTTTCTTGACCTTCTCAACGAAAAAGGCATTCTTGTAGACCTGAAGGGTTTGTACAGGAATAGTATGAAGTGGCTTACCTACTGGAGTCTGTAATGCACGGGAAGGTAATAGTAACGGGCGGTACTGGCTATATCGGTTCACACACAGCGGTTGAGCTGATAGCTGCCGGGTTCGATGTGGTTATAATTGACAACCTTTATAACTCGGACATATCAGTTCTTGATGGGATCCGGTCTATAACGGGTGTCACCCCGAAGTTCTATGATTATGATCTCTGTGACAGACAAAAACTGGAAGAGGTCTTCAGGTCAGAGGGAAAGACTGACGCCGTCATCCACTTCGCAGCATACAAGGCAGTGGGCGAGTCGGTCAGGAAACCGCTAGAGTACTACCGCAACAACTTTACCTCCCTTATGAACCTGCTCGAGGCTATGGAGCGCCATAACACCCCTGCGCTTGTGTTCTCATCGTCATGCACTGTTTACGGGCAGCCCGATACCCTTCCTGTAACCGAGGCCTCCCCGGTGAAGGAGGCAGCTTCGCCGTATGGCTACACCAAGCAGGCAGGTGAGATCATAATACGTGACACCATGGCTGCCAGACCATCACAGAAGGCGATATCACTCAGGTATTTTAATCCCATTGGTGCCCACCCTACGGCTTTCATCGGTGAACTGCCACGCGGCGTGCCTGAAAACCTGGTACCCTACATCACCCAGACAGCCATCGGCCTCAGGGAAGAACTGAAGGTCTTTGGAACTGATTATGACACGCCTGACGGATCATGCATTCGCGATTATCTTCATGTGGTTGACCTGGCAAAGGCACACGTGGCGGCACTGAACAGACTGATCAGCGGAGAAAATAAGTCAAATTATGAGGTATTCAACCTGGGAATGGGTAAAGGGGTTTCCGTGCTGGAAGCAATTGCCGCCTTCGAAAAAGCTACAGGAGTCAAACTGAACTACTCAATCACCGGCCGGAGGGCAGGAGACATCGAGAAGATCTGGGCAGACCCCGCCCTGGCCAACAGGGAACTGGGCTGGAAAACTGAGATTGGCATAGAGGAAGCGATGGAAACAGCATGGCGCTGGGAAAACAGGCTGAAAAACAAGGAATCATGAACAGAACCATACTCATCACCGGCGGAGCCGGGTTTATCGGATCACATGTCGTAAGACTCCTGGTGAACAAATACCCCGGTTACAGGATTATCAATGCTGACAATCTCACCTATGCGGGAAACCTGGGAAATCTCACTGATATCGATAAAAAGCCGAACTATCTCTTCCGTAAGGTTGACATAGTTGATAAAAAATCGGTAAACGCCCTGTTCGGCGAGTTCCGGTTTGACGGTGTTATACACCTGGCAGCCGAATCACATGTTGACCGGTCAATCACCTCACCTGACGAGTTCATCCATACCAATATTCTGGGTACTGTAAATCTTCTTGCAGCATTCAGGGATGTTGTGCCGGCTGGCGGAGCTGATAAACTGTTCTACCACATCTCCACCGATGAGGTTTACGGCTCACTGGAGCACGGAGGATATTTCACGGAACAGACTCCGTATGACCCTCGCAGTCCCTATTCGGCCTCGAAGGCAAGTTCAGATCATATGGTGCGGGCATTCGGTAACACCTACAAGCTTCCGTTCGTTATCTCAAACTGCTCAAACAACTACGGGCCGAACCAGTTCCCCGAGAAACTCATACCGCTGACCATCAATAACATAAAGACCATGAAGCCAATCCCGGTTTATGGCAGGGGCGAGAATATCCGCGACTGGCTTTATGTTGAGGATCATGCTTCTGCAATTGACGTAATTTTCCATAAGGGCAAGCCGGGTGAAACATATAACATTGGTGGCGACAATGAGTGGAAGAACATTGATCTGGTAAGGCTGCTGTGCAGTATCATGGACCGGAAGCTGGGACGTGCCGCCGGCAGCTCGGAAAAACTGATCACATTTGTGACTGACCGGGCAGGGCATGATCTACGCTATGCAATTGACAGCAGCAAGTTGCAAGCCGAACTGGGATGGAAGCCGTCAGTCACATTCGAGCAGGGGCTTGAAATTACGGTTGACTGGTACCTGGCCAACGAGAAATGGCTCACAGCAATCATCTCCGGGGACTATGCCAGGTATTACGAGCAGATGTATGGAACCAGGTAAGGCAGTAGGCAGCAGGCAGTAGGCAAGAGTGTTGCCAATGATAGCTTATTAGAGTGAAGGCCTCTGGCAGGTTTTCACTTCTGCCTATTGCCTATTGCCTCTTGCCTACCGCCGAAGGCGGTTTATGAGCTCATCTCCCAGCTCCGTCTTAACCTTGATGTGATCGAGGATGGCAAGGACCACGCCATTCTTTTCGAAGTCGCCCCTCACCTGCTCGAAATCCCGCTTCTTCACCTCATCGTCGCCGTCAATGCCGAAACCCGTCATTGACGAGAGGGTGAACTCCTTACGCGCATCCTCATAGAGCATGCGGTCAAGGTCGACTACGCTCTTCTTCCATCGTTCAACGATCTCAATTATATCAGCGGCAGTCAGCTCCTCGTTGGGTTTGCCCGTCTCCCTGGGAAGATGTTCGTAAACCCATGTCCACTCAAGATTATAGTAATGTTTGTGGATATTTTCAAAGCTCCGGTTGATGGCGTCGGCACTCTTCAATTCCTTCCTTTCAATTGATGCCAGCAGCTCCTCTATCGAGCTGAGTGGTGTTATCAGGCCTGACATGTCTATCCAGTCGCCGGTACCGCCATCTGTATCCGGTTTCATCCTGGAACGGATCTCAGCATCAGATTCAAATCCGGCTCCTTCGAGCCTCTTTATCACCGAGTTGCCTATGAACTTTTCGATACCCATCTGATAGAGTGAAATGCCCCTCTCCGCAGCAGAGGTTTTCATCCTCATCCTTTCGAAGGATATAACCTCCTGGCCGTGATTTGTATCAATCAGTTTTTTCAGAAGATCTCGTCCCTTCATCATTTTTCCCACAGTAAAGGGGCTGAGAAGGTTATAGTTGATCTGGTCGAGCTTTTTCGTGTCTTTGCGCATATCGCGCTTCGGCCATTTCTGGGCGTCACGGATGGTACCCACCGACCGCAGGTTGATCCCGGGTATGAGCTGTGACTCATAGCTTACCTCAGTCAGGTATGAGAACGGGAACTGGGTTGTATCAACGTTATGATAATGCCTTCCGACCACCAGTGTGAATGGTCCGATGCGCGAGGGCCACAGGACATAGGAATCGGATGTGGTCTTCGAGCCTCTCTCCATTATACCCTGGTGTATCGGGCCCAGTTTGTACATGTGGTTACTCTGGTTGGAACCGCTTCCGGCATTCATGAATGAGAATATACCGGCAATCAGGAGAGTTGATTTGTGATGTGTTACTGTATAGGGTCCGGCGAATATTGAGCATGCCTCACCGTGATATCCTCCGCAGTTTGAGAAGAACAGGGAGTTCTCGGCAGAATACTGTTTCGAGAGGGTGCAGCCCTGACCGATGAAGCACTTGTCAATGACGGCGGCGTCATTCACCTTTGATCCCGAACAGATTATGAAGTGATCCATTATCACGTCATTGCCGATATACACCGGATCCCTGAAAGAGCTGTTGACAGATCCCTCGGCCAGCCTCGAGACATCCTCAATCACTGAACCGTTGCCAATCCTTACGTTTTTGATGGTTCCGCAGCCGGCGATGTATGATCCAGAGCCTATCTCACCGCGGTCAGACCTGACACTTTCCGCATAGTCGTCAATCAGTCTTTCGATTTCTGCGATGGCCGAAGGTCTGTGCCTGTAGAGTGTTATTATATAGGCCATGTGTGATGTCAGCCGGTCCCAGATGGGTACCTCCCTGCCGCCAGTTTCATTAAGCACGGCCACGCGGGTGCCGTTGCCGAATGATGTGTGCCCCTCGGTTGAGATATGTCCGCAGTTCCTGATAACCACCCCCTCCCCGATGTCATAGTTGGCGATGAAGCCGGTTATATCAGTGATAGTGACATTGTCAGCTATTGTGCAGTTGTGTATATGTGCGTTTTTTATTCCGTGCATAAGGGGCAATCCGCACCTCTCGCGGGCCACGCCATTGAAGAGGCCAAGCCTCACAACACCAGAAAAGGTAACGTTCTGGATCCTCTCAGCATTGAACGGATCTTTGACAAAAACACTTTCCCATGAGTTGCTCCTGCAGCCTGCTGCCTCGAGGCCGCGAATCTCTCCAATGCTCAGACTTCTGTAACCGTCAGCCATAATATTAAGCTTTGTTTATTCTACAGTAACTGATTTTGCCAGGTTTCTCGGCTGGTCAACATCGCATCCGCGCAGGACAGCGATATGGTATGAGAGCAGCTGGAGTGGGACTACGGCAAGAACCGGGGCAAATACCCCTATTGTCTCCGGCACCTCCATCACATGATCTGCCATGCGGCTTATGACCTGGTCGCCTTCCGTAACAACGGCAATGATCTGACCCTTGCGCGCCTTGACCTCCTGGATATTGCTGACGATCTTGTCGTATGAGTTCTCCTTTGTGGCAACAACCACCACAGGCATATGTTCATCTATAAGGGCAATGGGTCCGTGCTTCATCTCGGCAGCGGGATAGCCCTCAGCATGAATGTACGAAATTTCCTTAAGCTTCAGAGCGCCTTCCATTGCAACCGGATAGAGCAGGCCTCTTCCCAGGTACAGTGCATTGGTAGAGTCCTTGTAAATCTTCGCCAGTGCCAGCGCTTTGTCATTCATCTTCAGTGCAACCTCAACCTTTCCCGGCAGTGAAGTCAGTTCCTGAATCAGTCCGCGGTAACGAACCTCATCGAGAAGTCCCTTGCGGTATCCTATCTCGAAGGCAATCATTGCCAGTGTAACCACCTGGGTCGTAAATGCTTTAGTTGATGCAACTCCAATCTCCGGCCCTGCATGTGTGAAGACGCCGGCATTGGTCTCTCGTGAGATTGACGAGCCGACAACGTTGCAGATGCCAAGCACAAGAGCACCACGTTCTTTCGCAAGCCGTATGGCAGCCAGCGTGTCTGCAGTCTCTCCGCTCTGGCTGATTGCAAGCACAATATCTCCCTTCTTGATGACCGGGTCACGGTACCTGAACTCTGAGGCATATTCAACCTCAACAGGTATTCGGCAGAACTCCTCAATTATATATTCTCCCACCAGTCCGGCGTGCCATGAGGTGCCGCAGGCCACTATCAGAACCCTGTCAGCTGTAGCCATTGTGTCAAACACGTTGTGGAGGCCGCCAAGCATGAGACCTGACTGATTGGGGAGTACCCTGCCCCTGAATGTATCATGAATAGCCCTTGGCTGCTCGAAGATCTCCTTGAGCATGAAGTGTGGAAAACCCTCCTTGTCTATCTCTCCCAGCTTGAGGTCGACCTCCTTCACTTCGGGTTCAACCCTCTTGTTCCTGATGGCCTTGAGTACCATCTCGTCCTTCCTGATCACTGCGAGATCATCATCATTCAGATAAATCACTCTCTGGGTATGTTCTACAATGGGAGTAGCATCGGAGGCAATAAAGTTCTCTCCGTCACCAACACCTATCACAAGCGGGGAACCCAGCCTGGCGGCGAAGAGCTTTCCCGGTTCATCACGGCAGTAGACAGCTATACCGTATGTCCCCTCCACCTTGTTCAGGGCCATAATGACAGCCTGTTCAGCAGAGAGATCACCCTCAAGGTAGAGATGTTCCATAAGGTTCGCCAGCACTTCAGTATCAGTCTGACTGGTAAACTTTACATCACGGCTTTCAAGATGCTTCTTGATCCGGGCATAGTTCTCGATAATGCCGTTATGGACCACAATAAAGTGCCCCCGGCATGAGACCTGGGGATGAGCGTTGATCTCGTTGGGCTCACCATGAGTGGCCCAGCGGGTATGTCCCATCGCAATGGAACCGTCGAAATCCTTGCTGCGGACCATCTCCTCAAGCTCACGGACCCTCCCCGCACACTTGAATATCTCGGTTCTGTCACCATTGCTGATGGCTATTCCCGCTGAATCATAACCCCTGTATTCCAGTCTTTTAAGTCCGTTTATAACTATGTCACGGGCAGGACGGGATCCAATGTATCCTACAATTCCACACATAAATAAATCAAATAAATTTTGTTACTCAAAATATGGTATACGCAAACTCCAGCTTGAATGCGGGTTCGTTTGCGTTGGCCATGAAGATAGCGTTCCTGGTGACGGAGAGGGGAAGGAATAGTTCCACGGAAGGTTCCTCTATCTCACCATCGAGATATTTCTGGACGAAGGTGGTTATGTTGAAGACGTAGTGATCATTTGCACTGTAATAGGTGCCATCCATGAAGCTGATATCATGCACAACGTCCGGAATGAGGTGCACCTTTCCGTCTGCATCACGATAGCGGACATAAATCCTCTGTGGCATTGTCTTATCAACCAGGGCCCCGCCGTCGAGGTGTACCGGGGCAATGATCCTCGCCTTGTTTACTGCAATATTGGCAACATCCCTGAATGGTTCGAGAGAAGGCATATCAAGTTTTACGAATGTTCCCTGGTAGGCCTGAAGGTAAACGGCAGTGTCAGCCACAAGGTCATTGATATGGAGTATCTGTTTGGCGGGGTCAGCTTCCGAGTGTTTATGTGTGAACCTGTTGTAGTTCACTGCCCTTGGAGTGGCCGAAAAAGCGTAATAGAGTTTGAGGGTATCAGAATGGTAATATACTGTAATTCCGAGGGGATGAAGGGTGACCGTGGGTGAAGCATCCATCTCAATCAGGACAGGGTTGGGCGCACTCTGTATCATGCAGTAAAGACCCCTGAAATAATCTTCGTAAAATTCGGTGGGGGGATACAACTTTGTCGTATCTCTCAGCAGGTGATTTCCAACCCAATTCTGAAGCTTGATCCTGGCAGAAGAACCGGCTTCCATTTCAGGCAGTATGTAATCTCCAAGGAACTTTATTGTGTCAGGGTCCTGGCCCGAGTAGAACTCATCACCGTCAGTGAGCTTTGTGCCGGTTTCGTACAGGCTCAATGTGTGAACTGATGTTGAATCATCCCCCGAAATCCGTGAAGGAAGGAATGACAAGATGACCGAGTCAACGGTATAAGGTTTTGCGGGCCACTTGCTCATCAGCCTCAGCTGCGTCACAAAGTCACAGTAGGTAGTTCCGAAGTAATCATCCTTGATTGAACCGATAATCATTGTAGTACTGTTATCGGAGACGGAAAGTGAGTCATACATTGTATAAGCTCTTACTCCTACTGTATCAGTTGAACTTATATCAATGAAGTCACTGTCCGGAAGCAGATCTATTCCTAGTTTTACGGGATCCTGGGAACATGAAAGCAGCGCTGCGGTAAGCAGGGCGGAGAGAGTCAGTATGATTGCTGGCATTCCCTTGCGGGGAGCGCCGGGGTTATTATTTTGTAGTTTCCAGAAGGAGTTTATCATAAAAGTCATTGTATGCATCTATATAATTCTCCTCTCCCTGGTACTCAAGCAGAGGCTTTCCCATGGCACTTATTCTTTTCTTTACCTGTTCGTCGATCTTCTCGCACCCGAAAATGATTCCGTCAGAGTTCTCTGCGGCCAGTGTTGTCAGGTTGAGAAAATCAGCGCTTCCTTTTATAGACTTGAGAGTACCGCTGTCAATCCCGTCTGCCAGAAGCTTATCGGGCAGAGAAGATTTTAACGGTTTTTTAAATCCGTTATTGTAAACCGAATATACTGATTTAACCTTGCTGAACACCGGGTCATCAGAATAGAGTTTCCTGAGATAAAGGGGGACAAGTGATGCGAGCCAGCCGTGAACATGTACGATGTCAGGGCTCCAGCGGAGTTTTCTTACCGTTTCAATAACTCCGCGGGCAAAAAATATAGCTCTTTCATCATTGTCATCGTACTCATTGCCTGAGGCATCAGCCACAGTATGCTTACGCTGGAAATAGTCGTCATTGTCAATGAAGTATACCTGCATCCTGGCGCTCTGAATTGATGCTACCTTTATAATCAGCGGATGATCGGTATCATCAATGATCAGGTTCATCCCGGAGAGGCGGATGACCTCATGCAACTGGTTTCTTCTCTCGTTGATTGAACCGTATCGGGGCATAAACGTCCGGATCTCCTTCCCCCTTTCCTGTATGCCCTGCGGCAGATCACGGCTGATCTTTGAAAGCTTCGTTTCACCGAGATAGGGCATGATCTCCTGCGAAACAAACAATACCCTTCTGCTCTCCATTAATACCTCCCGATATACCTAAGGATTTAATCAAAGTGCAAAGATAATAAAAAAAAGTGAATTAATTTCCAAGCTTAAATACAACGGGTTACTGACAAAAATGGTGTTATTTTGCAGTATCGGACCTGATATCTGCAGTGTTAAACGGTCCGGTCTTCCGGCAAAAAACAATAATTATGAAAGTGCTGACAACTGTCAAGGAAGTAAGGGAACACTACAGGATCAGCGTCCTGCGTAACCCGGGTTTCGTGCCAACAATGGGGGCACTCCATGAAGGCCACCTCTCGCTGGTGACCAAAGCAACGGACAGCTGCCGGATGGTAGCCGTGAGTATATTCGTTAATCCCACCCAGTTCAATGATCCGCATGACCTTCTCAGGTATCCGAGGACCCTCGATGCCGACCTTGAGATGCTTTCGGGCGTGCTCAGGGAAAATGACTTTGTTTTTGTACCGTCAGTGGAGGAAATATATCCTGAGCCAGATATGCGCCGGTTCGATTTCGGTGACCTTGAAAGGGTCATGGAAGGGGTTCACAGGCCGGGTCACTTCAATGGCGTGGCACAGGTGGTCTCACGGCTCTTTGACATTATCAGGCCTTCAGCAGCATTTTTCGGGCAGAAGGACTTCCAGCAGCTGACAATCATCAGGGAGCTTGCACGGCGCGAATACCCCAGGGTCGAAATTATCGCCTGCCCCATTGTAAGGGAACATGACGGGCTTGCTATGAGCAGCCGCAACCGCAGGCTCCTGACTCAGCATCGGGAAAAAGCGGGCGAAATATACCGTACCCTGATCGCCGCATCAGCGATGATATCTGATTATGAGATTCCGGAAATCAGGGAATTCGTGGCTGACCGTATAAACATGATACCTGACTTCAGACTTGAGTATTTCGAGATAGTCGAGGAAAGCACCCTGAAACCGGTAAATTCGGTTATCGAGATGTCTCCCGAGAAGAAATATTACGGCTGCATTGCCCTGTGGGCAGGTGAAATCAGGCTGATTGACAATATTGAGACAGGGTTGCGGTAAAACAAAGGATAATTATCTTTGCACCGTCAGAATACAATCTGATTCAGAAAATGACAATAGAAGTACTCAAATCAAAAATACACAATGTCACCGTTACCGGTGCTGACATTAACTACGTTGGCAGCGTAACCATCGATGAAGACCTTATGGATGCCGCCGGCCTCATTGAACATGAAAAGGTTCATGTACTTGACAGGAACAATGGCGAAAGGCTTGTTACATACGTTATAACAGGACGCAGGGGGTCTGGCGAGATATGCCTCAACGGGCCGGCCGCCAGGAAGATCGAAGTAGGTGACGTGGTTATAATAATGGCCTTTGCAAACATGACTGCGGAGGAGGCCCGTTCGTTTGAGCCCCGTATTATCTTTCCCGATACCGCCACCAACAAAATAATCTGACAATTGAATAATGGCTTAAAGCAATTACTGAAGGCAGTACTGTTCCTGTCACTGGCTGGTGTGCTTCTTTGGCTGTCATTCAGGGGAATCGACCTCGGCGACCTGTGGAGCGTGCTTCGCAAGGCCAATTACTGGTGGCTTATACCCGCAGTAATCTTCTCGTATCTCAGCTTCATCATCAGGGCCCGTCGCTGGGTCCTGCTCATCGAGCCACTGGGTTACACCCCCACCCTTGCCCATTCAAGTCATTCCGTTATTACCGGTTATTTCGCCAACATGATTTTTCCCAGGCTTGGGGAGGTCACCAAGTGCGCGGCCCTTTCACGGAAGGAGAATATCCCTTTTGACAAGCTGGTAGGAACGATGCTGATTGAACGCACAATCGATATACTGACAGTACTGGTCATACTTGGTGTGATTCTTATCTCCGGAAGTACCGCTACGGGCAGTTTCCTGTCTGAGAATGTATTTATGCCGGCCGAACGGAAGATCTCATCATCAATCGGATCAGCAACCATGATCACCCTGATCGTACTTTTTCTTGCAGTAACCGCCGTGGTTATGTTCTTCACGCTCCGGGAAAAGCTGTCAGACAGGCCATTGTTCAAAAAGATGTACTCTTTCTCTGACGGACTCTTTTCAGGGCTTAAATCAATCTTCAGGCTTAAGCGCAGGTGGGAATTTCTTATAATGACAATTCTGCTCTGGATCTGTTACTTCTTCATGTCATACTTCCCGCTGCTCTGCCTCGAATCGACATCTCACCTGGGCATTGGAGCCACAATGTTCATCCTGGTAATCGGCAGCTTCGGCATGGCCGCACCCGTACAGAGTGGTCTCGGTGCCTATCACTGGATAGTGTCACGCGGGCTGCTGATGGCATACGGCATTCCACTTGAAGAGGGGCTCGCCTATGCAACCCTCGAACATGAGTCACAGATGATTCTCATTGCAATTGCCGGCGCTATTTCGCTTTATGTGCTGTTTGGCAGGAAAGGTGGGAAAGTGCTCTCCTCGGTGGTCACTGAAAACAAGGCCTGATACCTTTTCTTTTAGTAAATTTGGCTGTTGCATATTCCTTTTCCAATGGCGAAGAACAAATCTGTATACGTGTGCCAGAACTGCGGCGCAGAGTCACCCAAATGGATTGGCCACTGTCCCTCATGCCATGAGTGGAACAGCTACCGCGAAGAGATTGTCACAGCTGCATCACCCTCAATTCCGGGCAGGGACGCCGTACGGCGAAAACCGGAGCTCCTCTCCGGGATAGAGGCTAATGAGAATGACCGCATAACATCCGGCATCGGGGAGGTGGACCGCATACTCGGCGGCGGGATGGTGAAAGGCTCCCTGATACTCATGGGTGGTGAGCCCGGTATCGGCAAATCAACCCTTGCTCTTCAGATAGCACTGGCCACACCCGGCAGAACCGTTTTGTACGTATCAGGCGAGGAGAGCGAGGGTCAGGTTAAACTCAGGGCCAAACGGCTAGAGGGGAAAAATGAAGGCTGCTTCATATATAACGAGACTGAACCAGAAAGTGTACTGACACAGGCGGGAGCCATCAGGCCTGAACTGCTGATTATAGATTCGATACAGACACTCAGTTCTTCAATGCTTGAGTCGTCAGCCGGGTCTGTCACCCAGGTTAGGGAATGCGCGGCTATGATGCTCAGGTATGCCAAGGAATCAGGTGTACCTGTGATTCTGATAGGTCATATAACGAAGGATGGCACCCTGGCCGGGCCCAAGGTGCTCGAGCATATTGTTGACGTAGTGCTGCAGTTCGAGGGAGACGGAAACTACGTGTTCCGTATCCTCCGGCCGGTAAAGAACCGCTTCGGTTCAACAGCCGAGATCGGCATATTCGAGATGGGTCCAGCAGGCCTGAGAGAGGTTACCGACCCCTCGGAGCTGTTCATCCGCCGTGACCGTGACCCGGCCAGCGGAGTGACAATAGCCGCCACAGTTGACGGGGTGAGACCGTTCATGATTGAAACCCAGTCACTTGTAAGCAGCGCCGTCTACGGCACACCGCAGCGCAGCTCCACCGGCTTTGATACCAGGCGGCTGAATATGCTGCTTGCCGTTCTGGAGAAGAGAGCCGGATTCAGGCTGGGCGTCAAGGATGTCTTCCTGAATATCGCAGGCGGACTGAAGGTAAGCGATCCTGCTATTGACCTGGCCGTAGCCGCTGCCGTACTCTCGTCGAACCTCGATGCCCCCGTTGACCATCACACGGCATTTGCAGCCGAGGTGGGGCTCTCGGGAGAAGTAAGGCCCGTTGCAAGGATAGAACAGCGTATCATGGAAGCTGCCAGGATGGGATTCAACGAGATTGTGATCTCAGGTTTTCACCGCGACGTAAGGGAGGTTCCCGGACTCAAGATATCCAAAGTATACAAGATTGAGGGGCTGGTAAGACTGCTCTTTTCCTGATCACCCTGATCCTCAGACTCACAGATCCCTGACCGCAAGACCGCAAGACCCTCAGTCCTTCAGATTGAGGAGCAAGGCGACGAAACCCCGTACACGGAGTGTCGGGGCCCTCAG
>ERZ1645192.272-NODE-272-length-40554-cov-7.667720_pt1 | contig 40554 bp, 45 predicted proteins | sample MGYA00575354_ERZ1645192 | MGnify/ENA primary metagenome ERZ1645192 (study PRJEB40844, sample SAMN11349763) | freshwater sediment metagenome | isolation source: river sediment | host: Sediment | place: India: Faizupur Khadar , New Delhi | collected 2017-02-21 ...
GGCATATCAACAAGATCCATCGCTGTATGGGCAAGAAATTCCATATTTTTCAGATCCTAAACAGCGTGAAAATGATCACTAGGCGTGCCTGACCTTCTCTCCAAAGAGTCCCTTGATACCGATCTCATCAAGCACCTTTTCTGTCTTCTTCTGCAAGCCCACATACCAAACTTGTGCATCCTTATCCATCTGAAAATCAACCTGATTAACACGGCCGAGTTGCTTTAATAGAATATCTACAGTCAATTTATTATTATTCACTTTAGTGAGCATAGTTCGCAATGCAATCTTAAATCGAAGGGCCAGAGTACAAACAAAGATAATTCCAATAACTCTCGATTCTTTCCTATGACGAATCGGAGCAATTTCCTCAAACGTTTTTAAATCTCGAAATACTTTTTCTACATAATCACGTTCAAAATACAACCTCACAACATCGTCTGCGGAAAGAGTTGGATCTGATGCATACAAGATGTATTTGCCGTCCATTTGCTCATCTTCGATTCTTGCTTCTGCATTGGTTATCCATTCAAGAACAATGCCCTCTTGTCTTTCATTTATTGAATATTCAAAATATTTGGAGGCTGATTTGGGTAAAAATTTCTTAATTCTCTTGACAATCTCTCTTTTTTGCAAATTTTTACAAATTTTTTGTAATTCTTTAAATTCTTCAGAAATACGATAAATTAGGCAATTTCGCGACATTGTCTCCCGCAATCTTCGTTCTGTGTTTACATAGATAACCACTGATCCCTTCCTGCCAAAGAGTGGAGTATCAATTTTTTCTGCATAGATATTCATACACTGGGTCATAACTAAATGATCAGGGTCAATATGAGGTTCTGTTAGAGAAATGAGAGATCTTACCTCCTTTGTTCTCTTCGTTACACCACAGACAAGTTTCCATCCCTCTTTTTCGACTCCACCAATTTCTGCATCGTTTGTGTAACCACGATCCCAGACAATTGTTCCCTTTGGTACTGCAAGTTCCTTGAGACGAACCATAAGATCAGGGATAGTAGTAATCGAATGAAAACTTCCGGGGTGAACAAAATGAGAAATTGGATATGAATCAAAATATGATGTAATAATTGAGAGATTTAACTGATTTAATTGTGTCTCATGCTTTTTATTTCCTGGTTCAATGAGAGGGCACTCCTCACCGTAGGTAGGAATGGCTGTGAGATCAAAAGCAATGGTTTCAGGATTTTGAATAGGAAGAGGATTTATGTTACGCCATCTTTGGTAGAGTTCAGCTTCTATCGAAGGGATGTGACTTTGAATTCGTTGTGTCTTCTTCGACTGGGAACAAATTGAGTCAAGGGACTTGAGATATGCGTCCTTTGAGAAGTCAATAGGGTCCATACCAGCTAGATCGGGAAGGATGGTAGACTGAATCCATGCATCAAGTTGTGTGGCACTTTCAGGATCAATAAGGCGATTAATTGCCCAAGAGACCAGATATTTGCCTGGTGAGGGACCTTCAATATTTTCAAATCCTGTGGTATATCGATCAATAATATTGACGGTGTCTAGTGATTGCGCAATTTTCCAGAGGAGCATCACATCACCTGCACTGCGACTCTTGAGGGGGTAAATACGTTCCGGGCGAACTCGTTTAGTTTTTGGTTTAGGAATTTTCTCCTGATCTCCCTCTACCCCAAGATATTGAATTAATTTTTGTTTTGCCCGTCCATTTTCCCAGACGGATGTGACCTCATAAAGATAGATCTGGTTTCCTCGTTTGATGCGTCGAATCCAGCTCATGAGGATCAATTGATCACCATTAATATTAAATCTAACGATTAAATTTGTATGCTGCGATTTTTAAAATAATGGGTTTAAGAAGAATCTGAAAAATTGTGATTTAGGGGCTAGTGATCATTATTGTTCTGTTTAAGTCAGGTGATACAGTCACCTGCTGGATGGTCGGTACGATAGTAAGTTCAGGAGGAGCATAGCTGCTGCATCCGGCACACAGGATAAAACCCGCAACCAGAATAAAGATTGATACCAATAGGATTTTTTTCATGATTCCCGCCCCAGTTCTGTAATTTTTACTTCAGCTTCAGCCAGCCGGTCCTCACACTGTCTGACCATCACCATCCCCTGTTCATACAGGGTAATCATCTCATCAAGACTGGTGTTGCTGTCTTCCATCTTTCGTACGATATCTTTTAACTCGCCTATCAGTTCTTCATACTTTTTTGTCATGGTACACCTGTGTTATCGCTGCATCTGCTGCTCCATCAATAAGTCGTATCGTCACCGTCTCGCCAGGAGTAAGATCTGCGCATGATCTGATCACGTTTCCTGCAGAACTGACCATGCAGTACCCTGCCTGAAATATTGCTTCAGGACCCCGTGCCTTGAGAATGGTTGACAATGATGTCAGTTCTGCACGCTCTGCCTGAAGCCGCACCAGAGCTGCACAGGAGAGCCGTCCTTTCAATTCAGCAAGGAATGCTTTCCGTTCCGGAAGTTCGCGTTTCAGGAACACCAGAGGGTTTCTTCCCTCAAGCCGGCCACGATACTCGGCAAGTCTGGAGTGTGCCCGGTCTTTTACACCCTGTGCACCCCGAACCATCCGGTCGGTCAGATCTGCAAGAGCTTCCTGCCGTATCCTTACTTCACGCAGTAACCGGGGAGAGGAGAGGCGATCTCTGATTCCGTTCAGGTCTTCCTCTGCTGATTCAAGCCGGTTCATGAGCTGGAGGAACATACGCTTCTTCATATGCATGAGAGCATCGAGCTCGCTCTCCCGGTCAGGTACACATTGCTCTGCTGCATGAGAGGGAGTAGAGGCACTCACATCAGCGGCAAGGTCGGCAAGGGTGATGTCCACTTCATGACCGATAGCAGCGATTACCGGAACAGGGCAGGTGACGATGGCTTCTACCACACAGGGGTGATTGAATGCAAACAGATCCTCATAACTCCCTCCTCCCCGGCCGACAATGAGAACATCCACCTTATCCTGTACCCTGATGATTGCCCGGGCGATCTCCTCATGAGCGGAAATCCCCTGCACTGTGGTTGGAGACAGAATTATCTCAGCATGAAACCGCTTCGATATGACATTCCTGATATCATGGATAACTGCTCCTGTCGACGAGGTGACCACCCCTATTCTAATCGGATACTTCGGCGGAGTGCGTTTTCGTTCAGGACTGAACCATCCTTTCGCAGCCATCTCACGTCTCCACCCCTCGATAAGAAGTGCCCGCTCCCCGGCACCTGATGGCCTCATCTGGGTTATCTGAAAAGAGTACCGGCCACCAGGTTCATAATGAGAGATAGAGCCGTAGGCACGGACCTCCATCCCGTCATCAGGTGTAAAATCCAGGTATCGTGCGGCACTTTTCCATATGGTGCATGAAACAACCGACTCCTTTCCTGCCACCTGTTCTGAGAGGGAGAAATAGAGATGACCAGAGCTGTGTCTCTTAAAATTGGTAATCTCCCCGGTTATCCAGATATTCTGCAGGGCTTTATCCTCCAGGAGCCGGGTAATCATTCTGGAGACTTCTGAAACCCGGAGTGTCACGGGGCCCTCCTTTTTATTCCAGTTGTCGAGTGTTGCCTGGTCCATGATCACCTGATCGATTATCTTCATCCGGATAGATAATGTCTGGTAATGGATATTTCGTTCTCAAGTATGTTCTTTCATGATGCTACCCTTGAGGAGATCTTCCGTGCTCCTGGTACATCCGGAGCGGATTCCCTTGAGTTCTGGCTTGAAACACCGGACTTCTGGCTGAAAGGACTCTGCCTTGATGATCTGAAGAGCCAGGTAGCAGCCAGTCCCACTAGATCTCCCCTGTCAGTTCATGCCCCGGTACTGGACCTGAATCCCTGTTCTATTAATCCGGATGTCAGGGCGGTCTCGATCAGGTGGATAGAGCGATCGATAGAACTTGCAGAGCAAATAGGAGCATCTATCTGCACCATCCATCCAGGCAGGAGAACCGCCAGAAGGCCTCCAAGCATCACCGATTATCAGCGGCTCGGGCACATGCTTGACTGCATAGAAAGAATTGCAGACGAGGTCAGGGTGAAGATCGCCATTGAAAATATGGAGCCTGCGGTAAATGCCCTGCTGACAACTCCGGATGAAGTTACGAAAGTTCTTGATGAACGATCATGGCTCTATTTCACCTTTGATTATGCACATGCAATAAGGAGCGGAGTCCCTGTTGTCTCATCTTTTCTCGAGGGAGGAGGGGAGAGGATTGTAAATATCCATCTTTCCGGAGGAGAAAATGGACGGATGCATGGTCCTGTCAGTGAAGATGAAAAGGCAATTCCTTTCCTTACAGAACTCAGGAAAAAAAAGTATGACGGGCAGATAACCTTGGAGATAAATGACCTGGTTCTGCCCGGAGAATTGTCATACCAGGAAAAAATTTCCTTTATGAAAGATGAGATAACCTGGGTAAAACACGCGTTCAGAGAAGTTTAAAACCTGCTCATAATACGATCTGATCTGGCCCTGGCAATCATACAACCATTCCAGGTGTATGCGTTTCATGCTGATACCAGAGGTATCTTTTTGTCCCTGCTTACAAAATCATGTAGGAACAGTGAGACAGAGGTATCATCTATCAGGTCATACCTCTCGTACCACAATTGTCTATGCCGTATTCCGGCGTGATCGCTGAATGATAGAATACTACCTTTACATAATTATTTTCATATTATGCCTCATTCTGTCCGGTTTTTTCTCCGGATCGGAAGTGGCATTATTCTCTATTACCAGGGCCAAGGTCAGAACTCTTGTGAACGACAAAGAGCCAGGATCTGAAGCTCTTGCCACCCTGAAAAAAAGTCCGGATAGGTTTCTCATTACCATCCTTATCGGGAATAATATCGTCAATATCCTTGCGGCATCAGTCGCGACCGCAGTGGCAATCGGATTATTAGGAGAAACCGGATTTGCCGTCACGGTTTCCACCATCGTAGTGGTATTACTGCTGCTTGTGTTTGGAGAGGTGTGGCCGAAGATGTATGCATCAAGGAATGCAACCAGGCTATCATTACGGTTTTCGCCGATCATCCTTTTTTTATCCCAGATCTTCGCTCCGGTCATCTTCATTTTCAACAAGATTGCCGGGAAGATGACCGGGGCCGGAGCTTTTGCCCATCATATGATAACAGAAGAGGAGATCAAGGAATGGATTGATGTCGGCCAGGAAGAAGGAACCATTGAAAAGGATGAGCAGGAGATGCTGCACTCCGTCTTTGAGTTCTCTGATACCCGTGTGCGCGAAGTCATGACCCCGCGAATTGATGTTGTTATGCTTGAGGATACCTCCAGTTCTGATGAAGCCCTGGAGCTCTTTAAAAATACCGGGTTTTCACGTCTGCCGGTATGGCATGAGAATATCGATACAATCCGCGGAATTCTCAATGTCAAGGATGCCATCTTCTCAGTCCTTGAGACGCATGAGTCCATCCCTATTGTAGAACTCCTGTCTGAACCTCTCTTTGTTCCGGAAACAAAAAATATTGATGATCTTCTTCGGGAGTTACGGGTGAAAAAGACCCACATGGCCATCGTCCTTGATGAATACGGCAGTTTTGTAGGGATTGTCACCGTGGAAGATATCCTTGAGGAGCTGGTGGGTGATATCCTTGATGAATTTGATACCGAAGAGCACGAGCTTGTCAGGGTGGCGGAGGATGTCTACTCGGTTGATGCGCGAATATGGGTGGAAGACCTCAATAAACAACTGGACCTGCATCTGCCGATGAGTGAGACATACGAAACGATTGCAGGCCTCGTTATTGAACGGCTCGGCAATATTCCCCGGATAGGGGATGTATGTGAACTTGCCGAAGAGGGAGTCCGTCTGGTGATTATTCAGATGACCGGAAAACGAATCAACCGACTGAAACTTATCAGGATACAGCCACCAGAGCCTTCTGATGAGCAGGAGAGGACAGGATGAACCAGGGAACGTTTGTAGTTCTTGCATCAGGAAGAGGATCAAATTTCCAGGCGATCATTGACCGGGTTCATGAAGGCTCTATTAACGCCGTCTGTACCGGACTGATCACCGACAACCCGGATGCCTATGCGATAAAGCGGGCTGAAGATGCGGGAATACCTGCTGAGGTCGTCCCGTACCGGACATTTCCGGATAAGATCAAGTATGAGGATGCCCTCATGGCGGTTCTTGCGCGGTATAACCCTGACCTTGTGGTGCTGGCCGGATACATGCGGCTCCTTGGTGAGCGGATCGTTGATGCATACACCGGGAAGATGATTAATATTCATCCCTCCCTTCTCCCTGCATTCCAGGGTCTTCATGCGCAGAGACAGGCCCTGATGTATGGAACGAAGGTAGCAGGATGCACCGTCCACTTTGTCACCCATGACATGGATGCCGGACCGGTTATCATACAACGGACGGTTCCGGTCCTTGACGATGACGACGAGGAGAGCCTTGCTGACCGGATCCTGGTTGAGGAGCATCAGGCATATTCAGAGGCCATCAAGCTCTTTTTTGAAAAGAGGCTCCGGATTGAGGGTCGCAGGGTACGGATTCTTCCCGATTCATGAGCAGGAAAGGGACACGTTCAGATAGAAAGCATATTGCCATGGAGCGGATTTCCATCCTGTTTTCAAAGGCAGAATCTTTCTTTTCATGGAACCAGGAATACAGTCACCACTGCGTCAGATCTGCCCGCCTGATAGCCATGAAGGAACGGGTGAGAATACCCCCATGGCTGAGAAGAAGATATTGCAGAAAGTGTAATGCATACCTGGTTCCCGGTGTTACCGGAAGAGTGAGAATATACCGGGGAAGGGTGATCATCACCTGTCTTACCTGTGGCTGGCATCGAAGAATACCAACTACCAGGAGAAACAATACCAATGGAAAAGAAAAGAAGTGATTCGGGATTTCACGACCTGAAACCCACGATATGGGTCGGCAAACAGGGAATGAGCGATACCATACTGGACGAGATAAAAAACCAGATCAAAGTCAGAAAAGTCATCAAGGTGAAGTGGCTTTCCTCGGTTGAGATAGATCCTGAATCGATTGCAACACAAAGCAGGACAAAACTCCTTCAGGTCCGCGGAAGAACGATGGTCCTTGGAGATTCCCAGCTCTACCGATGATCAAAACCTCGAAATATATATGAACACTACACGCGAATAAGTAGAGACTACGATCCGTATTGAGAGTGTGGACTATCGATGACTACTGTATATGATGTTCCGGCCGACAAGCTCATCGCGAAAGCGGCAACGGAACTGAAGGAAAAAGCCGAAATAACCGCGCCTGAATGGGCACCATTTGTAAAAACCGGTACACACCGTGAGATGCCCCCGGAAGATCCGGAGTGGTGGTATACCCGTGCAGCAGCTGTCCTCAGGCGTGTATATGTTGATGGACCGGTCGGTGTTGAGAGAATGCGTTCGGTTTATGGCGGTAAGAAAGACCGTGGTTCCAAGCCGGGCAAGTCGGTAAAGGGAAGTGGCTCTATCCTCCGTAAATCACTGCAGCAGCTCGAAGCAGCGGGATTTGTTGCAAAACAGAAGAACGGAAGGGTCATTACCCCTGCAGGCGCTTCATTCCTTGATGGAATCGCCTATACCGTCAGCAAAGAGAACCAGTAAACAGGATTGGTGAAACAGATGGGTGAAGATGAACTGGCTGAAATCCGCCGGAGAAAAATGGCAGAAATGCAGCAACACGCTGCAATGCAACAACAGGATATCGAGCGTCAGCAGCAGTATGATGCGCAGATGCAGATGGCACTCATGCAGATTCTTGAGCCGGAAGCCAGGGAAAGACTCAATACCATCAAACTCACCAAGCCGGATTTTGCCAGGGCTGTTGAGCAACAACTGGTAATGCTTGCACAAAGTGGCAGAATCAAGAACAAAATATCAGATGATCAGCTGAAGGTCATTCTCCAGCAGGTGACCCCGGCGAAACGGGAATTCAATATCAGGCGGAAGGGATGAGGGCAGCCGTCCTCTTTTCAGGTGGAAAGGACAGCTCTCTTGCTGCCATTCTCCTCTCCACCTGGTATGAGGTCGAACTGAATACCTATCTCTTCAGTCAGGATACGAACATCGACGCGGTCAGGAAAGCCGCAGGATCACTCGGTTTTCCTCACCATGTCCGCCAGTTCAGGAAAGAACTCCTTGGTGAGATAGTAGATCTCATCATCAGGGAGGGATTTCCAAATAATGCAATCCAGCAGGTTCACCGTGAGGCAATCCGGTGTTTATGCGAAGAGTATGATGTGATTGCTGACGGAACACGGTTTGGTGACCGTGTTCCCCTCCTCACCGATGATGAGATTCGAAGTATCGGGGACCGGTATGGGTGCTCCTATATCAGGCCCCTGATAGGATTTCCAAAGAAAGAGGTTGAACGACTGGTTTCCCGATACCTGATCATCGCACACGGAGTGACAGGTGAGATACAGAACGGGGATTATGAAACCGGGATTCGGAGAGAACTCGTGCGAAGAGGTCTTTCTCCTGAATCATTCTTCCCTCCTGCTCACCAGCAGTCACTTGTCACCGGCAGAAAACCCAATTCATAGGTGTATCATGAGCAAACTGACAAAATGCCGTAAGATTCGGTTATCAAAAAAGACCACACAGAACCGCAGGGTTCCTCAGTGGGTTATGGTAAAGACAGCCAGAGCAGTAATGGCCCATCCACAGCGTCACAGCTGGCGGCGGAGCACCCTTAAGGTGTGAGATTCATGGTTGATAAACTTCAGGAACAGTTGTATGTGATTCCCCTTGGGGGAGTGAAGAGAGCACCGAGATGGCGCCGGAGTGCAAAGGCTATGAAGGATATCCGTGCATTCTTAAGCCGCCATATGAAGAGTGATGATGTCCGCCTTGGCCAGGATATTAATGAGAGAGTCTGGTCCAGGGGCACGGAAAAGCCTCCTGCACGGGTCCGCGTCCGGGCTATGAAGCTCGAAGACGGGCATGTTCAGGCAGAGCTGGCTGAGGAGTAGATGGACCGTTTTGTCTCGATAGCCGGAGATTCCCATATAGGCGTTTTCACCCGCGTATTTGATGATATCGCGGTTGTTCCACCAGAGGTGCCTGAGGAGTTTGCCGCCAGGTACGAAGAAGCATTAAAGGTTGAAATTGTCAGGACTACCATCCAGAGAAGTCCGATCATAGGTTCACTTCTGGTCGGAAACAATAACGGACTGGTAATCACGGGAATGGCAACCGAAGAAGAGATAGGGACCCTCTCAGAATATCGTGACCTGATGCTGCTGGAAGAGGGTATGAATGCTGCCGGGAATATTATTCTGGCAAATGATCACTTTGCGGCAGTTCATCCTGAAATGGATGAGGAATTCATGGATGCCCTGAGTGACTTTCTGAAAGTTCCGGTCATTCCCCTGACCCTTGGTGATGTCCCGACAGTCGGGATGGCAGCAGTCGCAACAAATTCAGGCGTTGTTGTCAATCCCCGTACCACTCCCGGTGAAATTCAGAAACTGGAGCAGGTATGTTCACTCCCTGTTGGGAAGGGATCTGTCGTCATGGGAAATGCGATGGTTGGAACGGGTCTTGTTGCAAACCGTCACGGGTACCTTGCCGGAGTCGGGACAAGCGGTTATGAACTCGGCAGAATTGAAGATATTTTAGGTTTTGAGGAGGAATAAAGATGGATGAGAAGAAATTCGAAGTAAAAGGAACGTACCAGGAGAAGCGTGACTTCTGGAAACCATATACAAAAGTTCTCTCTGCACCAAATGCCACCCAGGCAGAAGAGCGGATTTTTGCAATCATTGGAAGCAAACACCGCCTTGCACGTCCCTACATCAAGGTTGAATCTGTCTCCGAACTGAGTGGAGAGTGATCCCGGTGGCTGCCCCCGTTGACCCCAGGGAAGTTCAGTCTCTTCAGACATATCTGAACCAGTACACCCAGCAGGCAGAGGTATACTCACGCCAGCTCGGGATGATGGAAGAGGGTATTCGTGAGGCAAACGCTTCAATTGAGACGCTGAATGCCCTTGCAGAGGCAGGGGAAGCACCGGTATTCATGCCGATAGGTGGCGGACTGAATATCAGGGCTACCATAATTCAGCCTGATGAGGTCTTTGTCAGTATTGGCTCGGATATCATTGTTCAAAAGACGAACGAAGGTGCAATTTCATACCTGCAGGACCGGATTAAGGAGATGGAGGCATCAGCCAAGAATCTGACTGAGGTGCTGCAGAAGATTGATGCACAGGTAAAAGACATTCAGAAACGTCTTGAACAATTATACCGACAGGCCCAGGCTGAACAACAGGGTGCAGGTTCCCTCTGAACTCCTGCCTTTTGTTTGGCAGCAGGTGACGGAACATGTTCAAAGCACTGAAAGAAAAACTCTTTTCTGCCAGAAAAAAACTGGAACATTCGATCGAAGAAACCACTCCGGTCCAGACTGATAAACCTCAGGATGTATCCGGAGCAGAACAGATCTCTCATCCTCAGCAGGCAGTGGAGACCCCTGCTCCAGTACAGGAGAAGAAGGCTGCCCCCAAGATCACTGATAAGATCGTCTCTTTTGTCAGGGATCGTGAGTTCATCATCTCTGAAAAGGATGTCAGTGATATCCTTGATGAACTTGAGATGGGACTGCTTGAGAGTGATGTTGCCTTTTCTGTAACCGAAGCAATTCTTTCAAGAATCAATGATGATCTTTCTGGATCTAAACGAAAGATCGGAACATCTGTTGACTCGATTGTCCGGGATGCATTATCTGATGCCCTTCTTGGAGTTCTTGGAGAAGGGGTTGATATCTGTGCATTTATCAGGGAGCATGAACGTCCGGTCAAGATTCTCTTTACCGGAGTAAATGGAACAGGAAAGACCACCTCCATCGCAAAGGTCACCCGGTTTTTACAGAATAACGGATTCTCAGTTGTTCTCGGTGCCGGAGACACCTTCCGGGCCGGTGCAATCGAACAGATAGATGTTCATGGTGAGCGGCTTGGGGTGAAAGTAATTCAGCATCAGGAAGGATCAGACCCGACCGCAGTCCTGTTTGACACGGTGGAATATGCGAGAGCTCATAAGATTGATGTGGTCCTTGGTGATACCGCCGGACGGTTCCATAACCGGGCAAACCTCATGAACCAGCTGGCAAAGATTCGGAGAGTCATAAATCCTGACCTCATCGTCTATGTTGATGAGGCAGTTGCCGGAAATGATGCCGTCATCCGTGCTGAAGAGTTTGCAAAGTCAGTCGGGATGGATGCCATCATGCTCACGAAGGTAGATATGGATCCAAAAGGAGGGGCCGCAATATCCGTCGCATATGCCGTTGGAAAACCCCTTCTCTTTATCGGAACCGGACAGGGATATGATGATGTCATGGCCTTCAACCCCCAACTTGTTGTTGCCGACCTGCTGGGTGATGGATAATGCTTGACAACCTTGGTTCTAACCTGAAGGATGCCCTGCGGAAACTTGCCGGCAAGACTGTCATTGACCGGGCTGCAGTAGAAGAACTGGTCAAAGACCTCCAGCGTGCACTGCTCCAGGCGGATGTGAACGTCAAGCAGGTGATGCAGCTCTCGCAGACCATCAAAAAGCGGGCACTTGATGAGCAACCGCCAAAAGGTGTCACCGCACGGGAGCATGTTCTCCGAATCGTCTATGAGGAACTGGTCGCTCTTGTCGGTCAGAAGGTTGAGGTATCCCTTGGAAAACAGATCATCCTGATGGCCGGTCTGCAGGGTTCAGGAAAGACCACAACGACTGCAAAACTTGCCCGATTTTTTAAGCGAAAAGGGATGAAGGTTGCAGTCATATGTGCTGATACCTTCCGGCCTGGTGCTTTCACCCAGGTCAAAACCCTCTGTGACAAGGTGCATGTTCCCTGTTATGGCGATCCATCAGAACATGATGCCAGAAAGATCGTCAGGGAGGGTCTTGCCCAGCTGAAAGAAGAGGTCATCATTGTTGATACCCAGGGTCGTCATGCCCTTGAGGATGACCTTATCACCGAGATTATTGACCTGAACGAGATTACGAAGGCAACGCACCGGTGGCTGGTTCTGGATGCGGCACTTGGTCAGCAGGCACGCGAACAGGCCAGACGCTTTCACGAAGCGGTGTCCATTGACGGTGTCATCATCACCAAGATGGACGGTACCGCAAAAGGTGGTGGTGCCATGTCTGCCGTTGCCGAGACCGGATCTGGTATCGTCTTTATCGGTCAGGGAGAGACCATCGAGGATCTTGAGTGGTTTGATCCGAACAGTTACATCTCACGGCTCCTGGGGATGGGAGATCTCAAGGCTCTTGCAGAGCGGGTGCAGGACTCAATTGATGAACAGGACATCGATGTCAATGCCATGCTCTCCGGCAAGTTCACACTCCGGGACATGTACCGCCAGCTTGAAGCGGTCAATAAGATGGGTCCGTTAAAACAGGTCCTTTCGATGCTGCCACTGGGGGGTATGGATCTCCCCACCGAGGCACTTGATGTGACCGCATCAAAGATGGGCAAGTACCGGGTTATCATGGACTCGATGACCCCGACTGAACTTGATGACCCGACCGTCCTCAATGGATCACGTATCCAGCGGATTGCACAGGGTGCAGGTGCCCAGCTTGAGGAAGTCCGTGAATTGATAAAATACTATAAAATGATGAAGCGGACATTCAAAGGCCTGAAAGGAGGAGAAAAGGGGATGCAGCGACTGATGAAGAAATTTGGGAAAATGGGCTGATGACATCATTTACCGTCATCGGCCATACCGCATGTACAGATGCTTCGTTTTCCCTTGATGATCTTCCCGGAAAAGGAGGGCGAATGGACCTTCTCTGCCGGGTTGTTGCATCCTCCCTTTTTTTATCTCATGGCATCCGTGAAGATACCACCTGTGATATCATGCTTCTCGGTCCGCCACATCCAGGTCGGATCATCCGGTTTGATGGCTCTGCACTGAGAAGTCTCTCTCCGGATGAGCGCAATGTCGCCTCGGCCATCAAAAGAGCACTGGCGATTCCCACTGGAAAAACGTTTCGGGAAGCTGGGCCGGGCCTTCTGACCAGAAAAGGAACCCTGGCAGATCAGCTGGCAGAGAAACACTACGCTGTTCTTGATGAATCGGGAACTGATATCAGAAAGGTAGCATCTGGAGATCTACCTGATGCATTTCTCCTCTCTGATAACCGGAACTTTACAGAAGATGAGATGGACTCTGTCAGGGAACTCCCGAAATATTCTCTCGGGCCGGCAATTGTTCATGCAGACCATGCAATTGTTCTTATCCTCAACGAAATCGACCGAAGGAGGTCAGGATGGAACTGACTGAATTATACCAGAAAGTAACAGAATATGGAGATATTTGTGACCACTGCCTTGGCCGGCTGGTGGCAAAGCGATCCTTTGGCCTCTCAAATGACCAGAGGGGGAAAGGTATCCGGGTTGCAGCTGCACTAACCTTAAACCAGCCATACCAGGAACAGAAAGAACCCTGCTGGATCTGTGGAGATTTTTTTGAAACCGCCGATGCATGGGCTGATCGGGTTATTGACGCATTTTCAGGCATTGAAGGAAAGACATTTGTCATCGGATCGAAGGTTCCCCCACTCATGAGTGAATCTGAAGAGATGGTGTGGAGTGATCTCGTCCTCTCTGATCCTGAACCGCTCAAATCTGAGATAAACCGCGAAGTGGGAAAACGTGTCGCTGCAAAATCCACCCTTGTCGGCGATACAAAAAACCCGGATCTGATTGCAGTCCTCAATATCAGTGATGGCACCATTGAGGTACAGATTCGTCCACTCTTTATCTATGGAAGATATCTCAAATATGAGCGGGGAATTCCCCAGACCCACTGGGCCTGCAGAGCCTGCAAGGGCGCCGGGTGTGAGGCATGTGACGGGACCGGTAAGCAATACCGTGATTCGGTGGAAGAACTCATCGGTGCACCTCTGCTCCCCATTTTCAAGGCAGAACGGGTGTTCCTCCATGGCGCAGGACGTGAGGACATTGATGCAGTGATGATCGGGTCAGGAAGGCCTTTTATCCTGGAGATTGTGAACCCCCGGATCAGGGATGCAGATCCAAAAGTCCTCGAGGATGCCATTAATACATACAATGAGGGTCGGGTTGGGGTTATCGATGTCACATGGAGTGCCCGGTCAGAGGTGGAAACCTTAAAGAGTCACAAGGGGCATAAAAAATACAGGATTCTGGTCGATATAGACGGTTCCGTCCCGGATACCGCCCTTCAATCAGCCGTACAGCAACTATCGGGGGCTTTAATTCGTCAGCGCACGCCAACACGGGTAGCCCACCGAAGGGCAGATAAAGTACGTGAACGGGGCGTTCTCGATATCAGATATACAGGAAAAGAGGGAAAAGACTTCATACTTGAGGTCACCGGTGAAGCCGGCCTGTATATTAAAGAGCTGATATCCGGTGACCAGGGACGGACGACGCCTAGTCTGACAGAGGTCCTGAACACTCCTGCACGTGTAGTACAGCTCGATGTCATTCACGTAGAAGGAATAGATCAGGTGAAATCTCATGGCACTTCATAACGGTCCTAGAAAAAAGACTCGGTATAAATTTAAGAAAGATCTCAGATCTCGTGGTGTTCTTCCGGTAACCCGGGTCATCCAGAAGTTTGAAGTCGGACAGAAGGTTCATATCGTTTGTGAACCGAGCATTCAGAAAGGAATGCCCCACCGCAGATTCCATGGCAAAACCGGCTCAGTTGTCGGTCAGCGGGGACGTGCCTGGCTGGTTGAGATCCGTGACGGAAACAAATTCAAAACGGTCATCTCACGCCCCCAGCACCTCCGTGCACAGCAGTTCTAAAGGAAATAGAGGAAGATTGGCATGAAGATAAAAGGAATCCTGCAGGAAAAAGCAATTACTCTCCCTGAATTGAAAGAAGAGCTCCTGAATGTGGAAGCTTCACGACTTGAAAAGGGCAAAGAGATGTCATATGAGCTTCGGCGCAGTATTGAACATGCCAATCAGATCTCAAAAACATCTGCAGAGAAATCCAAGGAACTTGTGCAGGCACTGCTGCAGCTGGATAAAGTAAAACCTGACGTGGCATATCGCATAGCAAATGTCATGCCACGGACACGGGATGAAGTGCGGGCAGTATTTGGCAGGGATAAATTTTCTCACACCCCCGAAGAACTTGATGCAATCATTGATCTGGTGATTTCTCACTTCAGATAGGCTGATATTCATGAAAGAGGAAAAAAAGGAGATCAATGCAGTAGTTCTGGATATTCTTCCCAAAGGATACCCTGATGATCCAAGGCCGATGTACAAGAGGGAGCCGGTTGTCCAGGCAGTCGGAGTGGAACAGTTCAAACTTCTTGAACTTATTCCAAAGAACCTGTCTCTTGACATTGGTGAACTGGTATACATCGGGGGTGGAGAGAGACCCAAGATCGAACGGGTAAAGCGTCGGCTCAGGTACGATGAACTGACACACAGTGCAGTCCAGGAACTCTCTTTTGCAATTGAGCGGATAGTAAAGGACCGGGAGAAAGACTTCCTCGACTTTTACAACCGTGCAATTCCGATCACTCCGAAACTGCATATGCTCCATCTGCTCCCTGGTATCGGGAAGAAACTGATGTGGGAGATCATCGAAGAGCGTGAGAAGAAACAGTTTGATAGCTTTGCAGATATCTCTCAAAGAATCAAAACTATCCCGCATCCGGATCGGATGATCCTGAACAGGATACTGGAAGAAATTCAGGATCCGAACGTAAAATATCATCTCTTTACGTCACGATGAGAGCATACCGGGACCAGCATTTCCTGACTGATCCCCGGATTGTTGCCCGGATAGCAGATATTCTGGATATTTCACAGCGGGTTGTGCTTGAGATAGGTCCGGGCGATGGTATTCTGACTCAGGTGCTTCTTCAGCGGGGTGCCAGGGTCATATCTGTTGAGCTTGACAACAACCTTATCGGGAGATTGTCAGGGCGTTTCGCATCTGAAATTGCAGATGGATCTCTTACACTAATTCAGGGGGATGCGGTGAAGGTGCCCCTCCCGCCATTTGAGATTGTCATGGCTAACCTTCCCTACTCCATCTCTTCTCCGATAACCTTCCGGCTGCTTGACATCGGATTTGAAGCTGCAATACTCATGTATCAGAAGGAGTTTGCAGACCGGATGATGGCCCACCCGGGAACCCGGGACTGTGGCAGACTCTCTGTTATGCTCCAGACCTATGCACGGGCAAACCGGTGCTTTGATCTCCCCCCAGGCGCATTCTCCCCACCGCCTGCAGTCAAATCTACGGTTATGTGGATTGAACCAAGGGAACCATTGTTCCCGATTCATGACCGGAAGGTGTACGAAGATATCGTCCGCGAACTCTTCACCAGGCGGAGAAAGACGGTGCAGTCCACTCTGAAGGCTCTGGCAGGGAAATTTGGAAAAGAGAAGATTGAATCGGTCATCAGCAATCTTGATCCTGAAATTCTGTCATCACGACCGGAGGCACTCTATCTTGAGGACTTTGCCACCATCTCCAACCAGCTCAGTTCCTGATGAAGGGCAGATTTATCAGCCAAGGGAAGATACTTTTTTTCTGCTCGAGAAGGCTCTGGCAGAGATAATGCCGGATGATATCGTCCTTGAAGTAGGCACCGGGAGCGGACATGTTGCTTCATCCCTTCAGGGATGCCGGATGATTTGCGCAACTGACATAAATCCTCATGCCATGCTCTCTGCTCATGCACGAGGGGTTGCGGTTGTACGAACAGATTTTGCTGCCGGTTTTCGCCGGGTTTTTACTCTTGTCCTCTTTAATCCTCCCTATATCCCGACCCGGCCGGATGAGCGATTGAATGACTGGCTTGAGTATGCCCTTGACGGAGGACCAGACGGAAGAGAGCCACTTTTCCCATTTCTTGATCAAATACCGGATGTTCTGATTCCTGGTGGCCGGATTATGATACTAATCTCATCACTTCAGAATTTTGAAAAATGCGAGGAACTCTTTAAAGGTGCCGGGTTTTTCTACGGAATTGCCGGTCATGAGCTCCTTGAAGATGGTGAGGAATTGAGAATATACCGCCTGAAAAAAGTGTGAGCAGGTTATTGCATATTGTTATACCGGTGCATAATCTCTTCAATGGAACAGTGTTTCATCTCAATCAGGGCACTGATAACAGAATCTGCAAATATCATAGCAGAAGTCTCAAACAGGGTTCCGAGGGGAGTGCATGCAGCTGAAATTGACCGGTGTTCACCACGGAGCTGTCGCAGGTCAAAGTGATCCGGACCGACATTACAACTCTCTTCTTCCGTATTCAGAAGAACTACACAATTTGCAAGCTCTGCCATCGGTGAGACCCTGGTTCCGGTGATCAGACAGATCTGACCTCCTATCTGACGGGTGGTCTCACATGCCTCCATGACAGATTTTGTCTTTCCTGATCCTGAAAATGCAATCAGGGTATCCTTCCCGTGAAATGAAGGGGTGACGGTCTCTCCTACCACATAGGAAGTAAGACCCAGATGCATCAGGCGCATGGCAAAGGATTTTGCAACAAATCCTGAACGCCCCGCTCCGATGACAAAGATCCGGTCAGACCCCATCAATGCAGAGATGAAACAATCAACCTGATCCTGTTCCAATGTCTCTGCTATCTCTCCGATGCGGGAGATCATCATGGACATGATATCCCGAAGGGGGATACATGGTTCTGTCGTGGGTGGTGAAGACATGAAATATGCTGTATTTTCGTTGGTTTTGGAAGTTCATCTTCCTTTGCTTAGTGCCTGAAATACCTGATTCCGGTAAATACCATGGCCATTTTCCTCCGGTTCGCCTCATCAATGACTTCGCTGTCCCGGATTGACCCTCCTGGCTGGATCAGGGCGGTGGCTCCTGCCTCGGCAGCAACTTCAAGGGTATCTGAAAATGGAAGAAATGCATCTGATGCAACGACGGAGCCCTTCAGGGGGAATTGAGCCTTCGAGATGGCGATCTTTGCACTATCAACCCTGCTCATCTGACCGGCACCAATTCCAAGGGCCCTGTTTTTATCTGCAAAGATGATGGCATTGCTTTTCACATGCTTACAGACCTTCATGGCAAGCATCATGGCCGCCTCTTCATCAGCGGTCGGATCCCGGTCAGTTACTACCTGCCATTCCTCTCTCTGAACCGGTGTCACCTGAACAAGAGCACCCCCGTCAATGGTTCTGACGGCTGCATGTCCTGCAGGGTCAGTGAGAGTGAGGAGCCGGAGGTTTTCCTTGGTCTTCAGGATCTCTCTCGCCTCGTCAGAGAAAGATGGGGCTACAAGCACTTCAATAAAGGTTGAGGCAATCTCTTTGGCAAGATCTGTGGTAACCTCCTTGTTGACCGCAACAATGCCACCATACGCGGAGACCGGGTCCACATCCCTGGCTGCAATGTATACATCGCGAATAGTCTCCCCGGTCGCAACCCCGCAGGGATTATTGTGTTTGACGATAACTGCTGCACATTCATCAAATTCACGGAGGAGTCCGACTGCTGCATCGACGTCAAGGTAATTATTGTATGACATCGCTTTCCCCTGGAGCGGGAGACTGCCGCCGATTCCACTCTCTCCATAGACAGCAGCAACCTGGTGAGGGTTTTCACCATACCGAAGCATCCGGCCATTTCTGAACTGAACCGAATAAACGGGTGGCAACTCTTCCTCAAGACCATACAGGTAGTTGCTGATGGCTCCGTCATATGCTGCCATCCGGGCAAAGACCTTCCTGGCATAGGCGAGTCGCTCTTCCTTGGTGAATGACGATCTGGATGATACGGCTTTCATAAGTGCAGGATAATCTGCCGGGTCAATCACCACAAGGACATCCTGGAAGTTCTTCGCTGCAGCCCGTATCATCGCCGGGCCACCAATGTCGATGAATTCGATCAGTTCATCAAGGGGAAGAGACTGCTTTGTCATCTCTTCAAAGGGATAGAGGTTGACGACCACCAGATCAATCGGGCCGATATTGTGCTCTTTCATCACCGCGTCGTCAGTACCTCTCCGACCGAGGATTCCTCCATGGATTCTCGGATGTAATGTCTTGACCCGGCCGTCCATCATCTCCGGAAATCCGGTATATTCTGATACTTCAATGATGGGAATACCTGCAGTGTTGAGAACTTTTGCGGTCCCCCCGGAGCTTAAAAGTTCAATCCCGGCCTGGTGCAGGGTCCGGGCAAGGTCGATGATACCATCCTTGTTCCAGACTGAAAGGAGTGCACGCTTCATGTGGTAATACGTGGGTCATCAGGTATAATGAGGATACTGGGGCATATCACTGACGAGCAGAACAGGAGGGAAATCAGAAAAGAGAGGATATGGAATATATTATCTTCTTTTATTTGCTGCAACGAGCATCACTGCCGCAAGAGACAGAACAGAGACCAGAACTCCTAGCGGCTGTTTTTGTGCAGACGGTTTATCTTTGGGGGGTGAAGGGAGCGGGGGTTTTGTTGGCTTTGCGGTCACTTCAATCGAAGACTGAGTGACAATAGGAGCAATATCAAGTGTCAGTTCAGGAACCGGTGTTTCTGTCGGAGTCGGAGTGGGTGTCGGGGTTGGCGTGGGAGTGTCGGTCTCCTTTTCTGAACTATCTGATTCCGTATCTTCAGAGTCTGTTCCGGATTTTTTATCTGAATCATCTTTCTCTGATTCCTTCTCCTTTTCCGGCTTGGTCTTGCTTAACAAAAAGGTCGTTTTCAGACTGGTTGTTATACCGTCACCAGAGTTCTTCTCGGCGATATCATTCACTTCTATGGTGGCCCACGCGGTATATTCTCCTTCAGGATATTTTTCATCATCCTTGGTTTCCCAGACAGCGCCGGTGTCAAAGGGACTATAATAGACGAATATTTTTTCAAGATTATACGTACCCGTTGGTGACTGGAGCGTCGTGAATGTCGTCTCATTCGGACCGGTCAGGTTGAGCCTGACAGGGACTCCGGCAGAACCTGGCCGCTCGTTTAACAGATACATATTGGACGATATCTTAAATGAGACAAGATTCCCCTTTTTAATCCATTCGGGTTCATGATCTATACCCTGCTCTACCACATCCATCTGAATCCAGGGATCTTCGACCTTGAACACGGGCTTTTTACTGATGAGCCCGTACCAGGTTCCGGTCTTACCGGAAAAGAATGCAGGGTCCACAAAAAAATGCCGGGCGTCCATAACTTTGGCACGGGAGTCCGGTGTTCCTTCAGGGGAACCTGAACTCCAGAAGGCTATCTCATCCCCGGCCCTGACATTACATTCAGAGATATCAATGTCATTTTCTCCAACAAATACCGTCCCTTCTTTTGGGATCTTTGAATCCAGTGCGTATGCCCCGGTCCCGAAGAGAAGAAGAGAGAGTATGAGTATCAGGAAAAATCTGGAAAAATCCATAATAGAGTATCATTTTCGGTTTTTTTAGATATTTGCGTGCCGGGGGACTTTAGTGATACGTGAACATCATATTCCATAAGGGACGAGTACTATCACGCAGTTTGCTCTTGTTATCCTGGGTCTTGTCTTTATCCTGATTGCAATCCGTCAGGTAGGCCGGTTTTCTTTTCGGATATGGCAGGTGATGCTGGCGGGGGCAGTGCTGACTCTTATAACCGGACAGATATCACCTCACGATGCGATCCAGGCCATCAATCCTGGTGTCATGCTCTTTCTGCTTGGCATGTTCATCGTTGGTGAAGGGGTCAAAAACAGCGGGCTTTTGGATGACTGTATCACCTGGATCTGCCGGCATGCAAGGTCAGGTGACATGCTTCTGGTTCTTATCATCGGGACCATGGGACTGTTATCAGCGGTTTTGATGAATGACACCATTGCCATCATCGGAGCACCCCTGATCCTGGTTCTTGCCGGGCGGTTTGGTGTTTCAAAACCAGGGGCCATGATAGCTCTCTGCTTTTCTGTGACTACCGGAAGTGTATTCAGCCCGATTGGAAACCCCCAGAATTATCTCATCGCCTCATACGTCCCGGATATGTCACCGTATCTCCTCTTTTTTTCCGGTCTTTTCATCCCGACCCTCCTCTGCCTCGGTGTGATCTATGTCTTTCTTCGACCACTTTTCAGACAAGCCTGCATTCCGGCTGAAGAGTGCAGAATTCGGGAGATATCTCCGGATATCAATCCATGGCCGGTGTATCTCTCATTTCTTTTCATATTCACCGGCATTGGAATGCAGGTAATAAACGGCCTCTTTCAGATTGGGTGGGCAGTCCCTATCGAGTGGATTGCAATCACCGCAGCCATTCCTGTTCTGACTTTTTCACAAGAACGGACCAGACTTCTGAGGAATATTGACTGGTACACTCTCATCTTCTTTGCAGCCATGTTTGTCCTGATGCAGAGTGTGTATAATACCGGGTTCTTCCAGGGGCTGATGCCGGAGACAGGAGGGACAGATATTCTGCTTGTGCTGGTTGCAGGCATCCTCTTCTCACAGGTCATCTCAAATGTCCCTTTTGTAGCACTCTTCCAGCCGGTACTGTTATCCACAGGGGTATCGCCGGCAATCGTTCTGGCACTTGCGTCAGGAAGCACCATCGCAGGAAATCTTACCATCCTCGGTGCAGCCAGCAATGTTATCGTCGTCCAGCAGGCAGAGCGGTATGGGGTTCACATATCAATGAAATTATTCTGCAGATATGGCATTCCGGTGACATTCTGCCAGATGTGCATCTATGCGACATTTCTGATTGCAATGTCGTAATCCGGAGCCTAATTAGGCATAACAGGTATTGCATGGCATATTATTATATACGACAAATAAAAGACGCTGAGTTATACCCTGGATTGTCCCATGTCAGGAATACTGGTCGTTGATGACAAACCCGCACACCGCGAACAGATCGCGGAGATTCTCAGCAATGCCGGATATCGGGTTACCGGTAAGGCGTCGTCAGGGGCTGAAGCGATAACCATGTTTCATCAGATTGAACCTGACCTGGTCACGCTTGATCTTATCATGCCAGATATGAACGGTATGGATCTGCTCAGAATTATGAAGGGGACAAGTCCGATGGTGTCATTTCTCATCTGCACTTCTATCTGCCATGAGATGATTGCAGATCTTGCAAAACGTTCGGGTGCTGATGCACTCTTTCACAAACCTATCTCTGATTCTTCACTTCTTGCTACCGTTTCCGAAATCCTTGGATCGCCATACCAGGAACAGGAAGCATAGTCTCATTTTTAAAAGGTATAAGATGATCCGGGAGGGGATCCCGGACCTGAAAACAAGGTTTATGGGGTGTATCCATTTCCGATCCAGGGCAGATTATTGTGCGGGGAGTGCTGGATGGGGGGTTTAAAATATCTGCCTGAACCGGTCATGTCTCTTCTGGTTTTGTATTATCCTCTGGTGAGGACGGCATACCGGATGGGTAGGTGTGGGGCTTTTGCGGTACAGCTTTGGTATCACCTCCGAACCATTCGTGCAGGGTAGTTCCTGCGCATGTATAGTTATATTTACATTCTGTTATATCTACTTTCCTCATGGACAAACACTCTCAGCTTTTTGTCATCAATTATGCGCATTTATCGCCCCTGATCAGGGAGCAGATTCTTCAAAAACAAAGATATCTTCAATGGTAACCTGGAACCGACGTGCCATTTTAAAGGCCAACTCTAGGGAGGGATCATATTTTCCCTTCTCTATTGCCAGAATGGTCTGTCTGGTCACGCCAACTTCCCGTGCAAGGTCTTCCTGAGTCAGATCATGCATCGCCCTGAAAACCTTGATCTTATTCTTCATCCTCCCCTCCGGCACCAAATTTTCGCTCGTACCAGGAGATGAAAAGGATATACACGATAATCATCAGAAAGACAATGAACATGAGGAGGAATGAAAACCGGGCAATCTGATACGAGAATGGTCCAAACGTATCTCCCCCAAGACTGATAACCACTCCACCAAGGGCATATGAAAATAATGTAATCCCCATAACCTGCAATGTTCGCAGGGAAGCTTTCTCAGTGATCAGGTGAGAGCGTTCATCAGAAACCACATCATCAACCATCTGCCTTGAGATCCAGGCTGCCAAAACCCCAATAATAACCGCTCCGGTCATAACCAGGGGTTCAAGGTTCTCCACAGACCAGAAAAATATCCCGGCTTCAAGAATTGCGATGACACCAAGGAGAAGGAAATATGTGTATTGCTTCATAATGCTTTGTAACGGATTAGTGTATCTACCCCGGAGAGGATAAGCATATTTGTCACGATAACTGGCAAAATCCAAATCGGGCCCTTGGATGCAGTACGCTAGGTAAAAAATATGGTATCTGAACCTCCGATACGGGTCCTCTTTGTAGATGATGAACCCGGGATGCTCCAGGCAATCCGGGATTATCTCTCAATAGTTCACTCTATCGGGGTTGAAATCTGTAATTCCAGCGCTGAAGCCCTTACCAGGGAGGATCTGTTTGAATTTGACTGCCTGATTATTGATTACGAAATGCCGGATATCGACGGAATCGCCCTTTTAAAAGAGATACGTCAGATGAATACGGACATTCCGATAATCATCTTCACCGGAAAGGGCCATGAAGATGTTGCGATGGAAGCCATCAACGCCGGGGCTGATTATTACATAAAGAAGGGTGGAAACCCCGAGGAACTCTTCACGGAACTCGCGCATTTCATACGCAAGGGTGTAAGAAGATACCGGGCTGAAGTGGCGCTTGTGGAAAAGGAGCGCCGGTACCGGGCAGTTGTTGAGGATATGACCGAGTTTGTCTGCAGGATGGATGCAGAAGGGGTTATCGTTTTTGTCAACTCTGCCTTTCCAAAAAGCCTTCAGATACCTTTCGAAATTCTGAACGGGGTGACATTTTACTCACTCTACCCGGATCATGAGCGGGAGATTGAAGAGGTCATATCTCTCTGTGACCCTGACAACCCGTCTGCCCAGTTGGAACTGCCCTTTCAGGGAAGTCATGGAAAGACCATCTGGCATAGCTGGGTAATCAGAGTCATATTCAATGACCGGTTTGATATCCAGGAGATTCAGGCGGTTGGCAGAGATATCTCAAGACAGAAGGAGAGTGATCGTCAGGGAGCCATTCTCAGAGATCTTGGGATCTCCCTTGCCAGCAGTTCAACCCTTGAATCTGCTCTCAGTTTCTCACTGTCAGCAGCAATCGATATTGGAGAGCTTGAGACCGGGGCAGTCTACCTGCATGACCAGAATTCAGGGAGACTCTCTCCGTTCCTTGACCAGGGGGCGTTCCGGGCAGCATTACACAGACTATACGAGGAATTTTCCAGGAACGGGGATGAAATGATTCTCAACACAGGAGATCCCCTCTATATGAGCATGACCGACCTGCACCGGTATGAAAGCAGGTTCACCGCACTTGCGTTCATTCCGATTCTCCGATATGAAGAGGTAACCGGCTGGTTCATCCTGGCATCAGACAACCTGATTGAAGTCCCCTACGAGATCAGAAGTCCGCTCGAGGGAGTTGCATCACAGATAGGAAATGTCATCTCACGAATCGAGGCTGAGGAAGCACTCAGGGATGCCCTTATTGAGAGTGAAGAACGGTACATGCAGCTCTCAGAAACATCTCCTGATGCCATTGCTATTTTATCAGGAAATTCTGTGGTCTATCTGAATCCTGCTGCAAATGCACTCTTTGAAGTGGACAGCCCGGATGTTTTTATCAAACAACCACTCCATGACTTTCTTGATACTGACCTGCAGAACTGGTTTCATGAGATCCTGAAGACCAAAGCCAGGGAGAAGAGTCCGAGAGCGGGCGAAGGATTTCTCAAAACAAGAAATGGCAGACAGATATATGGAGAACTCATCAGTGTTCCGATCTCCCATGCAGGAGAGGATGCCATACTTCTGCTCATCCGTGATAAAACAAGTCAGCGGATGCAGGAACAGGCATTGATTGAGAGCGAACGCAGGTTTCGTGAGATGGCGGATCTCCTGCCCGAGCCACTTTTTGAAGCTGATACGAACGGAAAACTGACCTTCTGCAACCGTGGCGTCTTTGCTCTTCTCAATGCGTCGCATGTGCCGGATGCGGATATCACCATGGCATCAGAACTGGTATCCGCGCAGGAACAACTCAGGTTTTCCACCATTCTTAAAAAGGTTGCAAATGATCTGATGCCTGTGGCCGGGGACTTTATTGCTGCCGGAGACCCTTCTAACCCGAGAATCATTCATCTCTCCCTGGCGCCCGTTCTCCATGACGGAGTTTTTTCCGGTACCCGGGGAATTCTCATAGATATCACCGAGAACAAGCGGTACCAGGAGAAACTCCATCATATGATCGAAGAGAAGGATGTTCTCTTCCGTGAACTGCATCACCGGGTCAAGAACAACATGCAGATAATCTCAAGCATGCTCCAGCTGCAGGAAGAGTACATCACTGATGAGGTCATTCTCTCCGCCCTGCATGACTGTGAACAGCGGATCGATTCGATGGCTCTCGTTCATGAGACATTATACAGGACCGAATCCCTGGCAGGTATTCCGTTCGGGCAGTATCTGGAGGACCTCGCACAGGCAGTGACCGAAGGATTTGCAACCGTAAGGGATATCAGGACTGATATCAATGTCGGAAGTATCATGCTCAGCCTGGATACCGCTGTCACCATAGGCCTTATTGTGAATGAGCTGATGGTGAATTCCATGAAATATGCCTTCGTGGACCGGCCGTCAGGGCTGATTACTATTCATTTGTCGTGTGAGGATGGCGGATGCACGATGCGGTATTCAGATGACGGAGTTGGTCTTCCCCCTGGATTTGATATTGAGAAGATCTCAAGTCTCGGGATGCGCCTTGTCCGGATCCTTGCAAGGCAGATACGAGGATCATTACTGATTGAGAGCGAACAGGGTGCAGGAATGGTCTGCACCGTTACCTTCCCGAAACAGGCAGGAAATACATGACCCAGGTGCTTATCGTTGAAGATGAGGCAATTGTGGCGGAATCTATCGCATCCAAACTTCGCCGGTACGGATATGAAGTGATTGATACCCTTCCGACCGGAGAAGAGGCAGTAGATAAGGCTGGAAAAACGCGGCCAGATGTTATCCTCATGGATATTCATCTGGCAGGAAAGATGGACGGGATACAGGCCGCAGATCGGATCTCAAGCCAGTTCCATATTCCGGTAATTTTTCTGACTGCCTATGCCGATGAACAGACCATTGCCCGTGCAAAAGAGGCAGGCCCCTTTGGGTATCTTGTCAAACCATTCAGGGAACGGGATCTGTATGTGACGATTGAGATGGCACGGGAGCGATCCAGACTTGAGGCAGAACTGGAAGCTGCAAACCGGGAACTTGACTCATTCAGTTACTCAGTCTCACATGACCTTCGGGCACCGCTTATCGCCATAGATGGGTTCTCCCGCATCCTCGAAGAGACCTATGCCGGATATCTTCCCCCTGATGGTGTCGAGTGCCTGACACGAATACGACAGGCAGCAAACCAGATGGACCAGCTTATCGAGGACTTTCTGCGGTTATCACGGGTCACCAGAGCCCCGGTCCAGATGGAGAAACTTGACATATCCCGTATTGCACGTGAGATCCTGGGTCAGCTGGCAACGCATGATCCAGACCGGAAAGTTCACTGGAGGGTAGAGGAAGGGTTGATGGCATTTGGAGATCCTGGCCTGTGTGAGATCGCTCTTAAAAATCTTATAGGAAATGCATGGAAGTATACGATGCATAAAGAAGATGCACAGGTCCAGGTTGGGAGCCTCATGCAGGGTCAGATACGGGTTTTCTTTGTAAAAGACAATGGGGCAGGTTTTCCATCGGAGAAAGCAAACCTTCTCTTCATACCTCTGCAACGGCTTCACTCCCACCAGGAGTTCCCCGGAAATGGCATCGGCCTTGCAACAGTACAGCGGATTGTTCACCGGCATGGTGGACGGATATGGGCAGAAGGCGCAACAGGTGAAGGAGCAACCTTCTTCTTTACGCTTCCGGAAGAGGCAGGATAACCCTGGAGAATGGTATGCCAACGGTACTCATAATTGACGACGAGGATCTTGACCGGAAAGTCCTTCACTCAATCCTGCTTTCTGCAGGGTACGAGGTGATCGGGACTGCACGAAGCGGAGAAGAAGGGATAGAACTGAGCAGGACACTAAAACCCGATCTTGTCACCATCGACCTGATGATGCCAAAGATGAACGGGATGGAAGTGCTCATAAAACTGATGAAGGAGAATACCAAGACCAATGCTTTGATCTGTACATCAGCACATTCAGACCCGGTTGTTGACCTTGCCATGCGATATGGAGCGAAGGGGTACATTATAAAGCCATTCCAGGCCAGATCCCTCCTCGCAACCGTGAAGGAAGTAATCGGAGCGCCTGATCCGGCACGGATGAATGTGTGGAACTTCTAGGGATTCATAAAAAGAGGGATGAATACACATGGGAATCCTGATTGTTGACGACACTGACTTTGATCGCAATCTCCTGAGATCCATTCTGCTCTCTGCAGGGTATGAGATAACGGGCCTTGCCACGTGTGGGGAAGAGGGTATCAGGCAGTATCATGCCTTACAGCCGAACCTGGTTATGCTTGATCTGATTATGCCTGATATCAATGGTATTGAGGTTTTGCGAAGGATCAGGATCGATGCCCCTGAAGCAAAAGTGATGATGTGCACATCGGTTGGAGAAGAGAGCATGGTTGACCTGGCCAGACGGATGGGTGCCAGGGGTTATGTAGTCAAGCCATACATCGCAGATAATCTGCTTGGTGCCGTTCAGAAGATACTCGGACCACCGGTAAAACCAAGAGCCTGATAAATCGTTCTCTGTCGCTTTTTTTCTTTCAGATTTACTGTCATTTTTCAGACATTATGGTGAAGGGACAGGAATAGTATGGACCGCGGTCCCCTTTCCATGATGACCTGAAATAGTAAGGCCAGCCTGGTAATTCCCTGGTTTCAGATAGGTATGAACCGGGTTTTCATCCCATGACGTGTAGCCGTCACCAAAATCCCAGAACCATACCGATGGATCTCCATCAGAAGTTGACTGAAACCGTATCGTTGCAGTGTTGCCTGGATCAAAATCCCAGGTAAATGATGCCTGAAATACTTCAACAATCCCTGAATCCTGTGCCTGGCCACAGACATTTGAAACCGAATACCTGACCGCATATCTTCCGGGGTTTTCATACCGGTGGAAGAATGGATCTTGTTCTGATGTTGTGGTTCCATCTCCAAGATTCCATATTCCTGATACAGGATTATTTGTCACCGAACCAGTTGAGCGCTGGCTGAATCTGACCTCCAAAGGCGCATACCCCGATACCGGTTCAATGGTGATGGAAGTATTTACTTCAGGGACTGTCCCGACGGACGCCTGTTTATTCATCAGTGACCAGACCTGGTTTGTTGCATCGGCAGGATACGTAACAGAGAAGACATCATGGTGTATTCCTGGCAGAAAAACAACCGGCTGGCCCCGGTCAGCGTCACCGGGATGAAAGCGGTTCAGATCCCCAACCGGCAGGGATACCGGATGATCATGTCGGGATACATACCCAAACCTGGCAGTAAACGATCCGTCAGTATTTCTGCATACGACTCCTGATTCAGGTATCAGCATCCCGGGAGCCGGTGTCCCGGATGGCACAGGAGTGCGGGTGTCGGCAGGGGTTGCAACCGGCAGAGGAGAGAGTGAGGCCATGAGGCTGTATCGATTCAGGATTGATGTTACCAACTCCTGGTCCATGATGTACCGCGCTCCCTGTGTTCGTTCAGTACTCCCGTCCCATGAGAGAAACCGAATCATGGCTGCCTCTGCTCCGGCAGGTGGGTCCCCGGTAAAGGTGTAGGAGTCGGGATCCGGCCTTGTATCCTGGGAGTAATCCTGAAATGAGTAGGTCCGGTTCTGATCGTCAACCCATAGTATTCGGACTATCCATGTATCAGCCGGAGTCTGGTCCTGCCCTGAATGATCTGATGTCAGGGGGAGAAGCGACGTATTCTTACTCATATCAGGACCAGGCCCTGTGGTAAATAAAACAGATATTCCTGCAGCGATAATGAGTGATATAAGAATGATGATAAGAACAATATGATATTGGTTATCCGACGGATCCATTGCAGTTCTTACATCTTTTATGTCATAAGCCAAGAGGGCTTCCCATCAGTTCATGTTTTACAGGGAATATCAGATTATGAATACCAATACTATACCATTTCAGATTACGTCGCGCGAAACGCGATTTGAAGAAACTATCGGGATCAGATCACCCATCCGGATGGCTCTGGCATCTGTCCTGGTCGCCATCCTGTTCCTGACCGGTCCGGTACTGGGGGATACTATCTCCACGGCAACTCCGCCAGGAATGAACCTTTCGATTGATCCAGGAGAGGATTTCTTTTCATATGCAAATTACCACTGGGTTGCCGACCACCCGGTTCCTGAAGATAATAAATTCTACACTGCATTTGAAGAAGTAAAAGACACGGTTGACAACCGGGTGACAAATCTTGTGGAAGAAGCAGCTTCAGATTATGATGCAGAAAAAGGAACACCCCGGCAGTTACTCGGATCTTTTTACCGTGCAGCCCTGAACGATGAGTCAAATGCACGGACCGGGCTTGCTCCGGTTCAGGATGAACTGGATGAGATTGCAGGGGCATCTGACCGGAGTGAGATCCGCATTGTCACTTCAAATCTCACTGCCCGGGGGCTGGATCCATTTTTTATCCTGTACATTGATGAAAACCCGGAGAAAAGAAAGGAGCTCGTCGCGACCATCGAGAAAGGCGACTTCACCATCCGGTTCCCTCCATTTTATGAACTGGAGTTCGATGAGGCCATCAGGGTTCAGGATCTGATGAAAGAGTATGTCACCACCACCTTCATGGACCAGGGAATGGATCATGGACTGGCCTCTGATGCAGCGGATGTAGTATTCAGAATTGAGCGCCGGATGGCCCAGGCAGAGATGGGTATGAACACATCCCATGCAAACTCCTCTGAAGAACTCAAGGCAGGAACATACCAGGTAGAGGACTTGAACATCCTTTTCCCAGGTATAAACTGGGATGCTCTCCTGGACAAATCTGGAAGACCAGATCTTGAGGAGATCTATGTCATGAACCCGCACTACCTCAGGGAAATTGGCAGGATACTCTCTTCAGAACCGGTTGAAGATCTGAAACTCTTCCTGACCTGGCGGGTTCTTCAGTATGCAGCCCCCTTTGCCACACCGGATATGCAGGAGCGGTACTATGAGTTTTATGATGTAAAACTTTCAAAAGGGGAGGTAACACCCCAAAAAGACCGCGTTTTTGACATCATGAACCTCTATCTGGGAAACCCGATCGCTCATCTGTATGTAGACCGGTATTTCAGTGCCTCTGATAAGGCGAAAGCGGAAGAGATCATCACAAATATCAGGGAGGTAATGCGGGAACGGGTGCAGAATCTGTCCTGGATGAGTCAGGAGACAAAGGACATCGCTCTTTTAAAGATGGATTATCTGAAGGAGCAGGCAGGATATCCGGAGGAATGGGGGCAGTACCGGAACCTGACTATTGAAGATACCTCATACCTGGAGAACATGCTGGCCCTGACTGAGTATTTCACGAATGGCAGCCTTCAGCTCTCCGGTGAACCGTCAGACCCGGATGTCTGGTATGTGTCACCGCATGGGGTAGAGGCACACTATGATCTTGTCCATAACCGGATCATCGCGCCGGCAGGATTTTTAAACCCGCCGTTTTTTGATCCGATGGTTGATGATGCCTGGAATTATGGATCATTCGGATGGGTCTATGGTCATGAACTCATCCACATGATTGACATTGGTGGCCAGCAGTATCACCCGGACGGAAAAAAGGAGAACTGGTGGACAGACAGCGATGCAAACCAGTATTTTCATGCCGCATGGCCCCTGATAATGCAGGTTAATTCAACGCAGGTTCTTGATAACCTGACCCTGAACGGGACACAGATGCTGATAGAAAGTTCGGCAGACCTTGGTGGCCTTACCCTGGCCTATCATGCATTTCTCAAATCCCGATCAGATTCAGATTCTCTGGATACACCAGGAATTGACGGTCTGACAGATCGGCAGCGGTTCTTCGTGGCATTTGCACAGGCTATGCGGGGGAATATTACCGATGATAATCTGCGTAATGTTACCGCTACAGAGGATCATCCCTGGAATGAGTTCAGAGTTAATACTATCCCCTATCATCTTGATCCATTCTATGAGGCATTTCCTGATATCAATCAAGGTGATACACTTTACCTGAACGAGACTGATCGGGCACGGCTCTGGTGATATGATGCGAAAAGTTCAGAACCTGTATGGAAAAATTGCGTTCGTTGTGTGTTTAGCCATCCTCATTCCCGCGATACCGGCAACCCCGGTTATCGGGACTGATGATCCTTTTCTGAACATTCTGGCAAAAACAGATCGCGGATATTATAGTCCGGGTGATATCATCAGGGTGAAAGGAACGGTGACCGGAGAAGAAAATACGCCGGTCCCAGCAGGATTGGTGTTTCAGTTTCAGGGGATGAATAAGACAGCAAACACAACATCTGATGGATCCTTTTCTGCACGGGTTCCGATCTCGCTCATAGAACCGGAAAGCATGTATCGCCTCATTATCTCTGCTCATGCTGAAGGATATACCGAGAAGAATCTCTCTATCCCCATTGTCATCATGGGGGAGCCCTCTTCTCTTGCCCCCGCACCTGTTATTCCTGATGAATTCTCCTCTATCTGATTTTTACGAGGGATACATCCACATTTCTTATTTTGATAGGATATTCACGTTCAAGGGTCGAACGAAGGACTGATACATTCTGAGCATCCCGATCCCATCCTCCATCATATGAACGACGGATGACATCCGTACCATACTCACCGGTCTTCGGATCATAGGAAAGGATCAGGAGAAGTGCTGCATCTGCACTCCGGTCGCGGGCAACGATATCCCCTTCCACATAATCTGGTACTGTTCCAGGAGGAGAGGAGTCGGCCCCAATCCCTATCTGGCTGAGCGCGATCCGGTTTACTCTTGCTGGATATAAACGTTCAAGCTCGGTTCTATCCGTCCATTCTGCATTGGTATCTGGCCGGTATCCCCATTCTCCCGTGTAATACCTGTTGATCATATCAGTTGCATACTCATCTGTTGCCGGATCATACCCAAGGACTACCAGTACTTCCTGAGTCGAACCAGCTGACCGGGAGATAAGATCGCCAGGTACATAGAGAGGACTTTTACCTGCTGTTGAAGTCTTGGTGCTTCGCGCCTGATAGGATGTACCGGGTTTGAAAAGGGAGTCAGACGGAACCGGAAGTTCTGCTGACTTCTGATAGAGCGACTCATACTCCTGCATACTTCCATTCCGGGCAAGGCCTGGCTGAACCATAAAGTATCCGTCATTTCGTCTGATTAATTCCTCAATCCGGTACTGGTTATCTGGCAGAAGTTCAGAGATGAGCAGGTATGTACCATTCTCCTTCCTAAGCAGAACATCACCTATCTTATATCGTGGATCATGGGGGATCAATACCGGTTCCTCGACAACCGGTTCCTCCTCAATAATGACCGGAAGGGTCAGAGTCTTTACCAATACCTCACGGGAAGATTCGTCCTGGAACAGTGCTGTCACCCTGAATGTGACCTCATTGGTATCAGAAAACGGGTAGAGATCATCAATCGGTATTGCCAGGGTCGAATCAGGGAACGTGCCTAATATGCGGGGAGCAGACCCAGGAGAACTGATACTCTGGTTGTTTACGGTTATCTCAAATTGCTGAACCTTTTCTAAGCCCGGCCCGCCGGGATTTTTGATGAGTACCAGATCCTCTGTGATATCAATGATAACCGGGATCTCCCCCGATATTGCTGATTGTGGGGGCGGATTGAGAACAGGGGGAAGGACCAGGGCGAGAATGACGATTATGGCGAGGATACCAACAATGCCGATGGCGAGGTATGAAACAGGTATTTCAGAAAGATGGGGAAGGTGAAATGAGGAGAGGTGATCCTTCACACTCTTTTTTATATGCCCCTTATTCTTCTCCCGGTTTCTCATGTAGACTTCATTTGAGGGATCGAGGGTAAGCGCATTGTCAAAGCACACCTCCGCATCCTCATATTTACCCATCCTGGTAAAGACCACTCCAAGGGCATTCCAGGCACGATGATCTTCTTCTGACGCCTCAACTACCTGCATCAGAAGATCAGATGCTTTTTGTAACTCTCCTCTCCGATATGCATCAACACCGGTTTTATAAATTGTCTGAATCTCGTCATCATCCACCATGACACACACCTGACCCCGAATCAACCATTTCTTATCAGTTATGGTCCTCACACGAAGAAAGGGTATCCCTTCACAGCACTGTTTGATTATGCTCTGTCATGCCATATGGCCTGAACCGTGACCTGAATAGATGAGCTGACGGGGTTTTGTGAACTGAACAGGGTGTCAGGTGAAGAACCTTTATATTGACTTTCCCCGAATATTTCAGAATGGGGGAGAGAATCGTGCTGAGGCAATACTCTTTGATACTTTTATGTTTCCTTGCAATACTCCCGATGGCAGTTTATGGTGCATCACCAGGAGATATTTTGAGAAATCAGGTTTTTGGTCTTCCGGAAGGGGCCGAATGGGGGTATGGCCTTGATACCTCATCTGATGGAAATACGACTGTATGTGGGGTTGCATATCCGGATCCATCTATTGACCTGGGACACCTGGGGAATGGCGATGCCTGGGTCATCAGGTTTGATAGGAACGGAACTATTCTCTGGGAGAAACTTTTCGGCGGAAATGAAACAGATTATGCATTATCTGTCCGGAATCTCCCGGATGGCGGGGCAGCGGTTATCGGTACCACCGGATCATACAACGGGGATGTGACCGGGTACCATGGAAACGGGGATATGTGGTTTATCAATCTCGGACCAGATGGGAATATCCGCGGGGATCGTGCCCTTGGTGGCAGTCTGACCGATGAAGGATCGGATCTTGTACTGATGCCGGACGGAGGCTATGTCCTATGCGGATATACCATGTCATCAGATGGATTTGCCAGACGACAACTCGGGGGGGGAGATCTCTGGCTTATCAGACTGGACCGGAATGGAACCGTTCTGTGGCAACAGACCTATGGCGGGAGCAGGCGGGACAGCGGGACCAGTATCATCCAGACGAAAGACAATTTCCTCGTAGTCTGTGGGAATACTAACTCAACAGACGGGATGGTTTCAGGGAACCGGACCAGCAGTGATGTCTGGGTGATAAAGACAGATCTGAACGGGACAGTGATCTGGGAGCGCTCCTTTGGTGGTTCAGGACTTGAATGGGGGCATTCGGTTATCGAACTTACATCAGGAGATCTCATGGTTGCGGCAGTCACCGCATCAGGAGATGGTGATGTCGGGAAAAACCATGGAGCAGGGGATGTCTGGCTGATGCGGATTACTCCTGATGGAACCCTCGTTTGGAAACAGACCTATGGCGGAAGCTTTAGTGACAATGTCTGGAAACTTGAGCCATCACCGGGAGGAGGAGCATACCTGGTTGGTGACAGTTACTCGGTTGATGGTCACTTTACCGGCAATCATGGAGAATCAGATCTGCTGATTGCTGAAGTGGATGGTGACGGAAACCTGCTCTGGTACAGACAGATAGGTGGATCATCTGTTGACCGTGGATCCTGGGTGAAACGCACCAATACCGATACTCTGATGATCACCGGTATGACCGCATCATCAGACGGTGATATATCTGGAGACCATTCAAGTGGTGATCTCTGGATCCTTGAGGTGGAAGGGAGTAAAGTACAGCCAGTGTCTGATCCTGAACCGCAGCCAGCGGTGACCGTTCCGGCAGAACCTGCAATCAGTCCGCTTGGTGGAGATGGCCCGGTTCCGACCGATCCTGACGGTGATGGCAGATATGAGGATATGAACGGAAATGGCGTGATGGACCTGCAGGATCCAACGGTGTTTTTCACGCATTTCGCCTGGCTGCAGAGTCAGGGATATATATTAACATTTGATTTTAATGAGAACGGAGCCCTGGATTTGAGCGATGTCCAGGCATTGTTTACGGAGATTCAATCATGAAATATTCACCAGTATGGTTCATCCTGATTATGCTGACCGGAGTTATCATTTCAGGAGTTCAGGGCGCAACAGTATCAGCAGGGTCCGCAACCCTTTCCCCAGGAAATGCAGGGACAGTACATATCATGCTGGACTCAGCTTCAACAGGTATTTCCGGATATCAGATGACCGTGCAGTCAGACAATGCAGCAGTCGTTTCAGTGACCGGAGTCACGTTTCCTTCCTGGGCGGCCCTTTCAGAGGCAGTGCCTGGTGACGGGGGATCGTATGCTCTCCGGGCCATTGATCTGAACAGTGGAGTTGAAGCGGGTGCAACAGAGGTCACTCTTGCCACCCTCGCAGTTCAGGCTACGGGAAGCGGAACTGCACAGATCACCATTCAGAACCTTCAGATCGATGATGATGCAGGAAACCCCCTTCAGGCAGAAGCAAAGAGCGGGACGGTAACGGTATCAGGAGGCGCACCTCCGGCAGAACCATCCACCCAGGAGATACAGGTCAACCTGCAGACCGGATGGAATCTCTTCAATATCCCCATGCAGCCTGCTGCCGGATTTGAGTATGCAGACATCTTCAAAAATGTTCAGAGTGCAGGTCATTCAATCCTGACGTACGATGGTTCAGCCGGATGGATAACCATTGGAAAGGGCGACCGGCTCACACCCATGACCGGATACTGGATATATACAACCAGTCCGGTCACCATCCCTCTGACCGTCCAGGGAACTCCAACCGGGATGAAAAACCTGAACACGGGATGGAACCTTGCGGGGATCAGCGGCACCACGACGCAGTCTGCTGAAACTGCCCTGTCAGGACTCGCATCATGGTCTTATGTTGTCTCCTACGACTCTGCCCGGCAGCAGTATCGGGATGCAGGTATAAAAGGCGGACAAAGCCAGATTACCCTTTCACCAGGAGAAGGGTTCTGGATTTACCTTGATGCACCGGGCACGCTCAGCCCAGGAGCATAAAAGAAACCCTATATTTTTATACTCCCTTTTCTTAGGACATATTCAGAATGGAGACCTGGAACATGTATTACAAAACTGGCGTATGCATCCTGTTTATTATTCTCCTGGCCGCGGGTGTATCGGCAATTCCCCCACTGCCATACGAATTCTATGGGAATGTATCAATCAATGAAACACCCGTCGTGGCAGGAACTATAATCATCGCGAAAGTGAACGGAACTGAAGTTGGAAACATCACCACTACTGCTGTCGGTGCGTATGGCGGGGCAGGGACATTTGACCGCCGTCTGGTAGTCAATGGAGCTGAGGACCAGATTGGTGAGTACATCACCTTCTGGATTGGGGACAAGCAGGCTGCCCAGAAAGTCAAACTCTATGCAGGCGAGTCACAAAAACTTGATCTGACCTTCATCCCGGGAAAAGAGGGAAGCATAGATGCATCAGTCACCCCATCCCAGTCTGGAACCATTGCCAATGTCCCGACCGATGAAGAGACTCCGGTACCAACTGAGACACAGACAAAGGCACCACTCTTTATCGCCCCGATTGCAGCCGGACTTGCATTATTCATTCTTGGACGCAGGGAATAATCCTGCCCCCCGCTTCTCTTTTATGTGACCGATACATATCTATCTCATATGCCAGAGGTCACGGTCTATTCAACTCAGAACTGTCCATACTGCCGTCTTGCAAAAGCGTTTCTTGACAGGAATAATATTCCCTACCGGTCGGTAGATGTGGGAATTGACCGGAAAGCTGCCAAGGAGATGGTTGAACTCTCCGGACAATATGGCGTTCCGGTTATCGTTGCAGGTGATGAGGTCATTGTCGGGTTTGACACCGACCGGCTCAGGGAACTGTTCACCACCGGAAAAAAGCCGGATATGTTTGATGTCATCATTGTCGGGGCAGGCCCTGCAGGTCTGACTGCTGCACTCTACTGTGTCAGGAAGAATCTGAAAACGCTGATAATTTCACCGGACATCGGGGGCCAGGCCCTTGAGAGCTGGAATATTGAGAATTACATGGGGTACCGGATGATCACCGGTGATGATCTGATGGCGAAGTTTGAAGAGCAGATCCGGGAACTTGAGATTAGGATTGAACTGGACCAGGTCACCTCTCTTCTTCCGACGAGTGGCGGATTCTCAATCAAAACAGCATCAGATCAGGAGTATAAAGGAAAAACAATAATCCTCACCCAGGGTAATAAACCGAGAAAACTTGGGGTAGCCAGGGAAGATGAGTTCATTGGCAGGGGCCTTTCAGTCTGCGCAACATGTGACGGGCCGATCTTTAAAGAGAAGGTTGTCGGTGTTGTCGGAGGAGGGAACTCAGCGCTTATGACAGCACTTGAGATGAGCGGTATTGCAAAAGAAGTGCATCTTATTGTCCGGAGCAGTATCCGGGCTGATGCAGTGTATACCTCACAATACGCGCAAAAGCAGAACATCATCACCCATACCGGATATGAGGTGACTGAACTTATTGGAGATGACCGGCTTTCGGAAATAGTCATTACAAACCGGGAGACAGGAGATAAGAATAGTCTGAAGCTGGATGGATTATTTACGGAGATCGGTTGGATTCCAAACACGTCTTTTGTTGAGGGACTGCTCAAGCTGAATGATCAGAAAGAGATTGTAATTGATATCGACTGTCGGACCAGTGCTCCGGGAATCTTTGCCGCAGGGGATGTAACCTCAATTACAGGAAAGCAGATCATCATTGCCTGTGGGGAAGGAGCAAAGGCAGCCCTTTCAGCGTTTGACTACCTGATGACACGGTAACCCGGTGGAGAGTAGAACCATTCCCATGCAGGGATCACCTGAATTTCTTTTTCCGTGTTTTCCCCGTAGCCAGGAATTGTCCTCTGATTCATGGTGAGAAGAAGTCCTGTTTCTGCTCCGGTTTTTTCCAGCGCTTCCGTAAGGCCGTTGATTTCCCGGGAAAAATTATCCGGCGTAACCTCATAGCAGACCTGTAATGCAACCATTGAGTCAGGTTTCCGAGCGATGAAATCACATTCAACTTTGTCCCTGAAATACCAGACCTCATATCCCCTCCGGATGAGCTCGATATACACCTGGTTTTCAAATGACTTTCCAATATCCTGTGAAAATTTCAGGGATATGGCATTTCTCATCCCGGAATCTATTGCGTAGATCTTCTTTGCCTGGGTAAACTGCCGTTTTAACGAGTAATCGTATTTCACACATTCAAACAGGAGATATGCATCTTCAAAATTTCGAATGTAATTTCTGACTGATGTATCACTTTTCAGCCCTGACAGCTGAACAAGTGAGTTATACGTATATTCACGGGTGAAATTTGTCATCAGGTAATGAGCAATAATTTTCACCGCACTGACATCACGAATTCCATACCGTGCCACAATGTCCCGATAAATGATATCCTCATATGTACGGACTACAAATTCTGGTTCCTGGTAGTGGATAAACTCTGGAAATCCACCGTCACTTAAAAATGTTTCAAACTCTTTCAGAACCAGAGCGAGGTTTTGTGTTGTTTTATTATTGGGATCAATATTTTTCCCGTGGAGAATCTCCCTGAATGAAAAGGGAAATAATTCAATCTTCACATACCGGCCAGTCAGGTGAGTGCCCAATTCAGAACTGAGGAGATGTGCATTTGAACCAGTGATGAAAATTTTATAGCCATCATCATGAAGTCGCCTGACAAAACGCTCCCATCCTGCAATATTCTGGATTTCATCAAAGAAAAAAACATCAGTATTTGGATTTAACTTCAATAGCAACGTAAGGAGCGTCTGAAAGTCATCATGTGTGAATCTGATAAACCGATCATCATCAAAATTCACATAACTGACGTTTTTATAAAAATCCTTGAATTGTAAGAGCAGGGTCGATTTTCCACACCGACGGATTCCGGAGATGATTACTATCCTCTGGTGGGCAGAATATTTTTGAAAATCGATGTCTCTCTGAATTCCGGGATCTTTATTGAAAAACCTGAATTGTTGATCCTGTATAGCCTGATCAAGAGAGAAGAGATCCATCATCCCATTACTAATGGGAATTTAATGATGATTATTCTTTTTAGTAAACCGATTGAGTGACCCATTCAGGATCCTTATAAAATAAAACAATCCGGTTGGTATTTGTCCCAACAGACATGTTATTCACACCCCAGATATTCGCCGTCTTGGTAAAATCCTGCTGATTGATGATAACGGCGGTGCAGGTAAACCCTGCCGTGATCCCAAGGGGGATGACATGTTCATCAAGTCTGACCGAGCCATTCCGGACTTCGCCCACTTCAAATGCAACATACCCGCCAGGTCTGGTAATCCTGAATAACTCCCTGAATACGTCTCCCATAACCGCTTCCCAGTCTTTCAGTTTTCTGGTGATAGTGATCCTTTTTCCTATCTCCTCAGCATCAAGACCATTAAACCAGCACCGGAGCCAGTTATCGGTGGCATATTGCACGATATCCAGGAATGGGGGAGAGGTTACGGTCAGGGATACTGTATTATCTGGAATACCAGGAGTATCCCGTGCATCCCCGGTGAGGAAGAGTGAGGAGTCTGCCGCCCGGATGAGATTCTCCTTCTGTTTTTGATCGATTCCCTGCAGTAATGATCTCGACTTCTTGAGGATGATCTCTCTGACATCCCGATAAGGAGGGATCTGGTTCCGGTCACGGTTGATGGTAATCTGACGTTCCGGGGTTACCGCCTGATTGGGTGGAAGGGTGTAGACAGAAAAAAAGCCGGGTGAATGACCTGACAGCCGGTTGGTTGCAACCATCCTGATCCATCCATCAGTTCTATCCAGCTCGCCTCTTTTCTCCCGGTCAAGCAGGTAGGCACGGAGACTGCACAACGTCCGAAGGGTATCAGGATGGTAGAACATCGAGAGATCGATCTCACATGAAATGTCCGGACTGTCAGGGATCGCATACAGGCGTGCTCTGATATCGTCATACACAGGCAGAAAAAGCCGGGGTTCTGTCAGGATACGGGAGAGCGGATTGATGTCATTGGAGATGACCTGACGGCCGAGCAGGGCTGCCTCCAGAGGCGTTGTACCCCTGCCGGTAAACGGATCATAGACAAGATCTCCTGGTTCTGTCAGGAGACTTATGAAAAACCGGGGGAGCTGGGGTTTGAAGCAGGCCCGGTACGAGATCTCCTGAAGTCTTGATGCCTGCCGCTGTCGTGCGGTCCAGAACTCATTGGTATACCTGCAGTACTCTGCGTCGCCAATACGCAGGGTGTCACACCGGGTCGTCTGCTGGAGATTCAGAGTGGTCTGCCCGTCCTGATCGGGCAGGGAGAACATCCGCAGGCACTCATGGATGAAGGAAGGATCCCGCTTCATCACAATGTAGCCGGTTTCTTCCCAAGTGCTTCCACCAGAACCGTCATGAGGTTTTTCAC
>ERZ1645192.274-NODE-274-length-40510-cov-9.903226_pt1 | contig 40510 bp, 24 predicted proteins | sample MGYA00575354_ERZ1645192 | MGnify/ENA primary metagenome ERZ1645192 (study PRJEB40844, sample SAMN11349763) | freshwater sediment metagenome | isolation source: river sediment | host: Sediment | place: India: Faizupur Khadar , New Delhi | collected 2017-02-21 ...
CGCCGCGATCGAGTATGCCCGCCGCGTCACCACCTCCGGCACCCAGACTTCGGCGCAGGTGCTCTTTCTCGGCAAGGGCTGCCTGACCGGCAGCAACGGCGGTGAGTTGCAGGTGATCGGCGATGAGCTCGCCGCCGGGGCCACCCAGGGCTACACCGACCAGTTCACGGTGTCGGCCAACTCCGGCACCGGTGACGTGATCAGCCGGTTGAACGCCGCCGGCAACAGTGCCTACGCCTTCGGCTGGGTCTCGGGCGAGAACCGCGCGCCGACCACCACCACCGGCTGGAAGTTCATCAAGCTGAATGGTGCTCATTTCTCGGATGGCACCAGCACCGGCCTCAACAAGCAGAACGCCATCGATGGCGGCTATGACTACTTCGTCGAGGCGGTCAGCTACAAGGGGCCGGCGGCCAAGACCGACGACGCTGAAGGCACGCTGCTCGACGCCATCAGCGGCAAGATGGCGACGGTGACCGCCGATGGCGGCCCGGCCACCGTCGGCCTCTTCATCATCCCCGAGAATGCGGCCGGCTACAGCCATGCCGACCACCCGACCGAGGTCTCGGTCTACCAGCGCGGTGGCTCGGGCCCCAACTCCTGCCAGCCGGTCAGCCGGCCGTTCTGAGCGACTCGTGCGTGATCTGACGGCCGGGGGTTGACCCCGGCCGGGCGGGCGCGACCCGGCAACGGCCTCTTCTGCAATGGAAGGGGCCGTTGCATTTTTCTGGAGGGTGTTTCATGCCGCGAGGCTGTCGATTCGATGCACGGATGCCCCGCCGGTTGGCGCGCTGGCTGCCGTGCGCGCTGCTGCCGTGGAGCGCGCTGCTGTCCGCCGAGGCGCCGGCCGCAGCGCCATTGCGTTTTGATGTGCTGGTCTATCTGGTCGATGGCAACAGCGTGCTGTCGACGCCGGAGATCGAGCGGGCGGTCTACCCGTTTCTGGGTCCGCAGCGCAGCGTGCAGGAGATCGAAGCCGCCCGCGCGGCATTGGAGAAGGCCTATCAGCAGCGCGGCTACCTGACCGTCAGCGTCGAACTGCCGGAGCAGCAGGTGGAGAATGGCGAGGTGCGGTTGCAGGTGGTCGAGGGCCGGGTGGAGAAGCTGCGTGTGACCGGGGCCAGATACCACCTGCCGAGCACGATTCGCGAAGGCTTGCCCAGTCTGGCCGCCGGCAGCGTGCCGCAGTTCGGTCAGGTGCAGCAGGAGCTGGCCGATCTGGGGCGGCAGCCCGACCGGCGGCTGACGCCACTGCTGCGACCGGGCAAGGCGCCGGGCACGCTGGAGGTGGAGCTGCAGGTCGAAGAGCAGTTGCCGCTGCATGGCACGCTGGAGGCCAACAGCAAGCAGAGCCCCAACACGGTGGCCGGACGGCTCGAAGGGGGGCTGCGCTATGACAACCTGTTCCAGCTTGGCCACACCTTGGGGCTCAACTGGATCGTGGCGCCGGGCAATCCAGACCATGCCGACATTCTGACGCTCAACTACGGGCTGCCGTTCGCGGGGGGCGATTACGCCTATGCCTTCATCACCCGCTCCGACAGCGATGTGCCCACCGGTGTCGGTGGCGCCACCGTGGTCAAGGGCACCTCGCTGGGAGCGCGTTACCGCATCGACCTGCCCAACCGCGGCGGCCTGTTCAGCCACGGCTTCAGCTTCGGGGTCGACCACAAGGACAACCAGGATGACCTGACCCAGGCCGGGCTGCTGGTGCCGCGCTCGCTCAAATACTGGTCGCTGGCGGCGCGTTATGACCAGAGCCGTTTCGACAGTGGCGACGGCGTCACCGCCAACTTCGACCTCAATCTGACGCTCGGCATCCGCGGTCTGGCCGAGCGCACGGTCGACTGCGACGGGGTGCCGACCGATCAGTTCGCCTGCAAGCGCTTCAATGCCCAGCCCAACTTCATGGTCTGGCGCGCTGCCGCCGAGCAGCGGCGCCCGCTCTGGAGCGGCTGGACGCTGCGGCTGCGCGGCGAGGCGCAGTGGGCCAACGGGCCACTGGTGTCGCAGGAGCAGTATGGCAGCGGCGGCAGCAGTTCGGTGCGCGGCTATCAGGAGTATGAGCAGTTTGGCGACCAGGGCGGCCTGCTGAGTCTGGAGCTGGGCACGCCACCCTTCTGGCAGTGGAGCGCGTTGAAATTCAGCGCGCTCGGTTTCGTCGAGCGCGGTCAGGCCTGGCTGATCGACGCGCTGCCCGGCGAGGATGCCAGCATGGCACTCGCCAGCTATGGCCTGGGGCTGGCGGCCGAGGGCGACGGCTTCAGCAGCCGGTTCGAATGGGGCATGCCGCTCTTTTCCACCAGTCACACCCGCCGCAACGATGGGCTGTTCTACCTGTCGGCCCGGGGCGAATTTTGACGATGACGGCCGAACACCACGGCAGGAGCTAGCATGAACCGAGGCATCCACCGGCTGATTTTCGACCCGCGGCGCGCCATGCTGGTGCCGGTGGCGGAGTCGGTGCGCGCCCGCAGATCCACGGCGGCCGGCAGTGGTCGGCTGGTGGGGCTCTGCGCGCTGCTGACCCTGCTGCTGCCGGCCGCGCTCTGGCCGCGGCTGGCCAGCGCGGCCCGGCCATTGCCGAGCTCGGCGACCCAGGCACCCCAGGCCAACCTGCCGCAGGCGGCGGCCCAGTTCAACCAGCTCGGACGGGCCACCCAGGCCGTGGATGCGACCAACCCGCAGCGGCTGCTGGTCGAGCAGCAGGATCAGCGGGTGATTCTCAACTGGTCGAGTTTCGACATCGGCCGGGACCACAGCGTCAGGTTCAATCAGCCGACCGGCGGCTCGGCGCTCAACCGCATCGGCGGCAGCTCGCCGAGCGTCATTCTGGGGTCGCTCGAAGCCAATGGTGAACTGATTCTCTACAACGCCAATGGCGTGCTGTTCGGCAGTGGCGCCACCGTCAGCAGCGGCAACTTCATCGCCACCACGCTGAACATCGCCGATCAGCAGTTCGAGCAGGGTTTTCGCAACATCACCCGCCATGCGCCGGCCTTCGCCGCGGCCGACGGCGAGCTGGAGGGTTTCGTGCGGGTCGAGGCCGGCGCCAGCATCGCTGCGGCCAGTGGCGGCGACATCATGCTGTTCGCGCCACGGCTGCTCAACGAGGGGCGGCTGAGTGCACCGAGCGGACAGGTGGCATTGGCCGCCGGGCAGAAGGTCTATCTGGCGGCGTCGCTCAACCCCTCCGAGCGCGGCCTGCTGGTCGAGGTCGATCCGTTCGAGGCCGCGGTCACCGGCGGTGATCCGGACTACAACCGGGCCGAGAATGCGGCCCGGGGTTCGACCAGTACGCTGAGCAATGGCCAACTGGTGCAGCGGGTCAATGAGATCGTCGCCGAGCGTGGCAGCGTCAGCATGGTGGGGCTGTCGGTGCGGCAGAACGGCACGGTGCGGGCCACCACCGCGGTGAAGGGACAGAATGGCGCGATCCGTCTGCTGGCCCACGGCAAGACCGTCAGTGCCAGCCACAGCGATGGCATCACCGGCCACACGATGGCGGCCGCCAGCGAATTCGGCGAACTGGTGGTCGGGCCGCAGAGCGTGACCCGGATCGATGCAGATACCAGCAGTGCCACCCAGCTCGATGCCGAGCCCTTCTACAACTCGACCGTCAGCCTGGAAGGCAAGCAGATCCATCTGCAAGGGGGCGCGCAGATCATCGCGCCCGGTGCCGGCGGCGTGACGCCGGCGGCCGATGCCCAGTATCCGGAAACGCGGCGCGGCGTCACGCTGCGTGCCAGCGCGACGCCGCTCAGCTCGGGCGCACTGGGGGTGGCCAATGCCAGCAGCAGTGACGACAGCCGCATCGTCATCGATCCCGGCGTGCTGATCGATGTGTCGGGCAACGATGTCGATCTGCCGATGCAGCGCAACGTACTGACCGGGCGGCTGTTCTCGATCCAGTTGGCCGACTCGCCGCTGCAACGCACCGGCGTGCTCTACCGGCAGGAGATCTCCTTCGACCTGCGCAAGGGGCTGTCGATTGCCGATGTCGACGACTTTTACGGACAGATTGGCCGCACGGCGGCCGAGCGGCTGACCGCGGGTGGCCGCATCGACATCCGGGCGGATGGCGCAGTGGTGGTCGGTGAGGGGGCGACGCTCGACTTCTCCGGCGGCAGCCTGCGCTATGCCGGTGGCGAGATCCGCACCACGCAGTTGCGCAAGGACAACCAGCTGGTCGACATCAGCGCCGCCCGGCCCGACGTGGTCTATGACCAGATCATGCCGTCGACGCGGGGCCGTTATGAACCCGGCTATGTCGAGGGCAGGAACGCCGGCGAGCTGACGCTGGTCGGACGGCAACTGCTGCTGGATGGCACCCTGCGCGGCGGCGTGCAGTTGGGACGTTATCAGCGCGGCGGTCCGGCCGGCGCCAGCCCGCTGGCAGGTCGCCTGCAACTGGGCATGGTGGCGGGACCCGCCGCATCGCCGGACCACTATCTGAGCAGCGTGCTGCTGGCTGCGACCGGCGGCGAGCGCGTTGGGGCCGACTTCTTCGCCAATCCGTTCACGGCGCTGCTGCCGGCCGCGCGCACCGCCACCACCACCCTCTCGTCCCGGATGCTGATGGCGGGCGGGCTGGGTCGCATCGAGCTGCTGGCCAATGATCGGGTGCAGGTCGCCGCCGACAGCGACCTCGATCTCGGTCCGGGTGGCAGCTTCACCGCCACGGCCCGGCGCATCGAGGTGGAGGGTCGCATCCAGGCCGCAGCGGGGAGCATCACCCTCAATGCCCGGCCGACGATTTTGACCGGCGCCACGCCGGCGCCGAACGCCGGGCTCTCGGTGCTGCTGGCGCCGTCGGCCCGGCTCGACACCGCAGGGCGCTGGAGCAACGATGCGCTGGGCACGCTGCACGGGACGACCTTCGATGCCCCGGTGGCGGTCGGCGGTGGGTCGATCAAGGTGGCGGCTTACGATTCGGTGCTGCTGGCGGCGGGTGCGGCGCTCGATGTGTCGGCGGGGGCCTGGCGCAGTGCCACCGGCAAGGTCAGTCAGGGTGCGGCCGGCGCCATCGATCTGGCCGCCAATGTCGGCAATGGCGATCCATTGACGCAGAGCGGCACGGTGCAACTGGCGGGCAGCGTCACCGGCTACGGTTTTGCGGGTGGGGGGCGGTTGACGCTCTCATCGCTGGAGATCACGGTGGCCGATCTGGCCAGCGGCGGGCTGTGGCTGATGCCGGCATTCTTCTCCGATCACGGTTTCGAGACGATCGACTTGCGGTCGATCGATGATCTGCTCATCGCCGATGGCACCCGGATCGACGCCCGCTTGCGCAACCGGGTGCTCGACATCGATGCCGCCGATCGCCCCAGCGGCACGCCGATCAGTGCGCTCAGCCACTTTGCCGCGCCGGGCGAGCAGGATGAGGTGGCCAACAGGCCGGTCAATCTGAATTTTGCCGCCACCCGTCTGCCCTCGGCCTCGGCCGGCATCACCGGCGCCAATCTGCAGGTCGGTCGCGGTGCCAGCGTGGCCACCACGGCCGGTGGCGCATTGAGCTTCAGCGCCGGCAACAGCCTGACCGTGGCCGGCACGCTGCAAGCCTTGGGCGGCACCATCGATCTGTCGATCGAGGGGGTGCGCGGTGGCTCGGCCAGCGATCCGGACAAGATCGGCTTTCTGCCGGCACAGGCGCTCTGGCTGACCGACACTGCACGGCTGCTGGCCGGCGGCACCGCCGAACAGTCCTACAGTCCGCTCGGCCTGCGCAGCGGCGTGGTCCATGGGGGCGGCACGGTGACCTTGAACGCCAACCGTGGCTATCTGCTGGCCGAAGCCGGTTCGCTGATCGACATCAGTGGCCATGAGACGACCTTCGACCTTTACGCTGGCAGAGCGAATGCACTGATCTCGCGGGATGCCGGCAGTCTCACCCTCGCCTCGCCCGAAGGCATTCTGTTCGACGCCACGCTGCGGGCGATGGCGCCCAGCCCGCATGCGCTGGGCGGCCGCCTGGCGCTGTCGATCAGTCGGCAGGGGCTGGACAACTTCACCGAGGGCACCGCCTACCCGACCGGCGAGCGCAAGATCCTGCTCCAGCGTGACGGCACCGTGCTGCCGGCCGGGCTGCATCCGGGCGATGTGCTCGATCTGGCCCTCGGCAATGGCGTGGCCGCGCTGTCGGCCGCAGCGGTGGAAAGCGCCGGGTTCGCCTCGGTCAGACTGCGGGCCGATGACCGCATCGAATTCACCCAGGATGTCGCACTCGCCACGGCGCGTGCACTGGAACTCGACAGCCGGGTCATCTCTGCCCAGGGCAGCGCGGCGGTGCTGCTGGAGGCGCCCTATCTACGGCTTGGCGACAGTGACATTCAGCCGGTGGCCGGCATGGCCGCGCCGACGGCGGCTGCGGGCATGGCGACATTGACGGCCCATGCCGACCTGATTGATCTGGTGGGCACGCTGGGTTTGCAGGGCTTCTCTGCCACCCAGCTCAATGCTGCGCGCCACGGCCTGCGGCAGGGTGAGATTCGCCTGCATGGCGCGCCGCTCAGCGGCACGGCACAGCGCGGTGCACTGCTGTTTGCCGGCACGCTCGATCTGACCGCCGGGCAGATCACGCCGACCACCTTCTCCACCTTCGACATCACCGGATTGTCCGGTGACTCGCTGCTGCGCACCCATGCGCCAGTCGGCGGTTCGACCGCGGCACTGCCGCTGTCGGCCTTTGGCAGCCTCAGGTTGAGCGCGGACGCCATCGAGCATGGCGGTGTCATTCGCGCGCCCTTTGGCCGACTGGAGCTGGCCGCGACCAACCGGCTGGAGCTGCTGGACGGCAGCGAGCTGTCGCTCGCTGGCAGCGGTCTGACCGTGCCGGTGGGCACCACGGTGAATGGCAGCAGCTGGAACTACTTCCCGCTGGGAACGGCTGCCGGCAATGCGGAGCTGTTCCGCACCATCACGGCGCTGCCGGTCGACCGGCAGGTGCTGCTGAATGGCGGCACGATGGCCATCTCTGCCGGGGCGCGGGTCTCGGCGGCCGGTGGCGGCGCGGTGCAGGCGGCGGAGTTCATCGCCGGCGCCGGTGGTTCGATCGACTATCTGGCCAGCACGCCGGGCCTCCATGCAGTGCTGCCCGGTTACAGCTTCGGCTATGCGCCGCACGATGCCCAGATTCAGGCCGGCACCGACCTGCTGCCGGGTGAGCAGATCGTCATCACCATGGCGGGCTCGGCGCTGGCGCCCGGCCGCTACACGCTGTTGCCGGCGGCCTACGCCCTGCTGCCCGGCGCCGTGCTGGTCTCCAGGGCGGCCGATCAGGGCAGCAGTGCGCTCGACCGGGCGCTGTTGCTGAGCGATGGCAGCCGGGTGGTGACCGGCTATCGCACGGTTGCTGGTACGGCGGCGATGGACGATCTCCAGCGCTATCTGGTCGAGCCGGCCGCGACCTTTCGTGCCAAGGCGGAATATCGGCTGGTCAGCGGCGATGACTTTTTCAGCGGGCAGGCGGCCCGACTCGGTGGCGATCCGGGTCGCCTGACGCGGGATGCCGGACGGATTTCACTGGTGGCCAACCAGTTGCTCGACTGGAAGGCGCTGTTCGATCTCTCCGCACCACTGGGTGGCCGGGCCGGGGAGTTCGATCTGGTGCTGCCGAACATCGTGCTGACGCGGGAGGGTGAAGCGGCGTCGGCAGGGCACACGGCGGCCGATGGTTACACGCAGGTGAGCATCGACAGGCTGATGGCCACCGGCGCCGGCAGCATCCTGCTGGGGGGTACGCGCAGCGGTGATGGGGTCGTCTCCATCACCACCGGCAGTGAGCGGGTGCGTGTCGAGAGTGGCCTGCAGCTCAATGAGCTGCTGCTGGCGGCGCGCAGGGCAGTGGAGGTGGCCGATGACGTCGACATGAGTGCCACCGGCCGCCGCGACAGCGCAGCCGGGCAGTTGAATCTGAGCGGTGATGGCGCGCTGCTGCGCATCTCCAACCGCATGGGCGTCGACCTGGTGCGCAGCGGGGTTGCGCGTGCCGCTGGCTTCGGTGATCTGCTGATCGGCGCGAACACGACCTTCAACGCAGCGCAGGTGGAGATCGACGCCACCGGCAGCCTGACGCTCGACAGCAGTGCCCGCCTCTTTGCCGACGCCTTTGGCCTGGGTGCCGGACGCATCGCCTTCTCGGCCGCTTCGCCCGAGGGCGATGGCGTGGTCATCGAGGGGGCGCTGCTCGACTCGGTGCGTGGCGCCAGCAGCCTCTCGCTGCGCAGTTACAGCACCATCGATTTTCTCGACAGCCTCGATCTGGCGCTGGTGGGCAGTGGCCGTCTGTTGCTGGATGCCGCGTCGCTGCGCGGTCTGGGCGATGCAGATGACGTGGTGCATCTGCGTGCGGGCGAGGTCCTGCTGCGCAACAGTTCGGGCGGGGCGTTGGCGGCACAGGGACAGGGCAGGCTCACCATCGAGGCGCAGCCGCCGCTGCGTGACCGGGTCACCGGTGGGCTCGAACTCGGCGGTGGCAGCCAGGCGCTCGGCTTCGATCAGGTCACATTGAGTTCGGCGGGTGACCTGATCTTCTCCGGCAGCGGCCAGCTCACCACGCTGGATCGGCTCGATCTGCTGGCGCAGCGGCTCACCACCACCACTGCCGCCGACCACACCGTCACGGCCGGCGGTGTGCTGACCATCGGCAGGCCGACCGCGGGCCACAGCCTGAATGAGCGCGTTGGCCTCGGTGGCAAGCTGACATTGACCGGGCAGCAGGTGTTTCAGCATGGCACCATCGACCTGCCCGGCGGGCAGATTTCGCTGATCGCGACCAACAGTGCCAATGCCGTGCAGGGCATCGAACTGTCGGCCGGTTCGATCACCCGTGCCGGTGGCTTCGCCACCACCCTGCCGCAGGGTGGGGCGGCATTCGGCGATGCCGGGTGGATCGATCTGATCGCCCGGCAGGGCGCCATCCTGATCGATGGCAGGGTCAGTGTCGCGGCCCAGGCGGGGGGTGGCCATGCAGGGCGACTGAGCCTCTCGGCGATCGGCAGTGATGGCACGCTGATTCTGGGCGACAACGCACTGCTCGAAGGCGAGGCCGGTGACGGCGGCGCGGGTGGGAGCTTCTCTGCCGACCTGATGACGCTGCCGGATGATGCCGCCGACGGCAGCGATGGACTCGATGGAGTCGCTGCCGCGACCGGCGACTTCAGCCACCTCTTCAACCTGCGGGTCGGCAGCGGCGATGTGGCCCTCAATACCGGGCAGGTGAAAGCCGGGCAGATTCTGATTTCCGCCGATGCCGGCAGCCTGACCATCGGCTCGACCCTCGATGCCCGTGCCGCCCGGGGTGGGGTGGTGCAACTGAGCGCGCGGGATGCGCTCACGCTGGCGAACGGCGGACGCATCCTGGCCAACTCGACGCGCGCGGGGGCGAATGGGGGTGATGTGCTGCTCTCTTCCAGCACGGGCCGGGTCACTGTCGCCGCCGGCGCCGCCATCGATGCCGGCGGCGATGACGACAAGGATGGCCGCGTGGTGTTGCGGGCCGAACGCAGTGGCACGACAGTCAAGGTCGATCCGATTGCCGGCGTGATCGATGCGGCCGAGGTTTCGATCGAGGCGCTCAGGCGCTATGTCGGCAGTTCGATCAAGAGCGGCACCACCCTGGGTGCGGCCATTGGCCAGAGCACGCTGCTGGCGGACATCACCAGCTTCATGGCGAACAAGAGCGCGATTCTGACCGCGCTGGGGGTGGCCACCGATCCGCGCTTTCATCTGCGGCCGGGCGTGGAGGTGACCTCCAGCGCTGATTTGACGCTGACGAATGACTGGAACCTCTACGCCGCGAGCCGTCCCGGCGGTGAACCCGGCTTTCTGACGCTGCGCGCGGCCGGCAATCTCAATATCAGCAACAACCTCAGCGATGGTTTCAATGGGCTGCTGCGCACTTCGCTGCTGCAGGCAGGGGATGCCTGGTCGATGCGGCTGGTGGGCGGTGCCGATCTGGCTGCGGCCAATCCGCTGGCGGTCAACCGCAACCCGATCGGTGATCTGACGCTCGCCGGTGGCAAGCTGCTGCGCACCAGCTCCGGCTCCATCGAACTGGCGGCCGGGCGCGACATCGTGCTGGGTGGCACCACGACGGCGCCGGCGACCGTGATGGTCACCGGCACGGCCTCGACGCTCGCTCCGGCGCTCGCGGCCGAGTTCACCACGCCGGCCAACGCGCTCTTCACGGCCCATGGCGGACGCCTGACCGCCAGCGCCGGGCGTGACATCCGCAGTCCGGTCAGCGACCAGACCCTGATCAACAACTGGTTCTGGCGCTCCGGACGGCTCGATGCAGGTGGCAACTTCTCATCGAGCAGCCTGGCCTGGTGGAGCCGCCTCGACCTGTTCCGTCACGGCTTCGGCTCCTTTGGCGGCGGCAACATCCTGCTCAGCGCCGGGCGGAACCTTCAGGATGTCGGCGCCTTCGCCCCCAGCTCGGCACGCATGACGTCGCGGATCCCCGATGCATCGAAGCTGCTGGTCGAGAATGGCGGCGACATCGAGGTTCTGGCCGGCGGCGACATTGCCGGCGGCAGCTTCTTCGTCGGGCGGGGTCAGGGGCTGATCAGGGCGGCAGGCGAAATCGGCAGCGGCACGGCACTCAATTCGACCATCGGTCCTCTGGCGCCGGTGCTGGCCCTCAATGACGGCGGCTGGACGCTGCGTGGCCGCAGCGACGTGGCGATCACTGCCGCGTTCAACCCGACCATCATGGTGCCCAACAGCAGCAACAGCGGCAGCTTCTTCTACAGCTATGGCAGCAGTGCCAGTCTGAATCTGGCCAGCACGGCCGGCGACTTTCACTGGCAAGATCTGAGCAGCGCCGGGCTCAACAGTCTGCGGGCGCTGCCCACCGGCACCGGCACCCTGAATGAAGATCTGGTCAGTTTCGTGCCGGTCACCACTCCAACCCCCTACATCGCACCGCCCCGGGTAGAGATCATGGCCCATGCCGCGGATGTGGTTCTGTCCGGCAACCGCAACAACACGCTGGGGATCTCTCTTTACCCGTCGGCGCTGGGCAGCCTGGTGCTGCATGCCGGTGGTGATCTGTTCCTCAACAGCTCGCTGCGGATGATGGACAACCGGCCTGCCGACCTGGCCGGTGTCACCAATCCGGTCTTCACCGCCACCAACAGCGCCATTCTCGGTCTGGTGGGCAGCACCATCGGTTACGACATCAACAAGCTGCTGTTCACCGACCTGCATCAAGCGGACAGCAACCCGGTGCGCATCGATGCTCGAGGCTCACTCAATGTCGTGGACGGCAAGAAGCTGATCATGCCCAAGCAGGCGCTGCTCAGTGCCGGACAGGACATCCTCAATCTGACCCTGTTCGGCCAGCACCATCGCAGCACTGACGTCACCCTGATCGAGGCCGGTCGCAACCTCCTCAACACCACCTTGCTCGGCAACAATGGTCTGATCTCGCTGGCGGGGCCCGGCAGGCTGGAGATCAGCGCCGGACGGCAGCTCAATCTCGGCGCCTCGGCCGGGGTGGAGACGGTGGGCAACCTCTACAACGACACGCTGCCGGTCCAGGGCGCAGCGGTGCAGTTGGCGGCGAGCCAGGCGGCCACGCTCGATGCGCAGGGGCTCGATCAGTTCTTGAGTCGCTATCTTGCCGCCTCCGGTGCCCCGAGCGGCGCGGATTACCGGAATGCACTGGTCGATCAGGTCAGGCAGACGCTCGGGCAGGGCAGAGAGGTCGAATACGGCTACGACGATGCACTGGCGCTGTTCCGTGGCTTCGGCAGTGAGGCGCAGGTCGCCTTCATACAGCAGGTTCTGGCACAGGAGTTCGCCAACAGCTATCTGCAACCGGGCCAGACCTATGCGGCAGCTTGGGCCGCGAATGCCGCTGCGGCCGGGGTGGCGGTGGACCACCATGCCGGCAGGGCCTTCGAGCAGATGCGCCGCGAGGTCATGTTCAACGAGATCAGGCTGGCCGGCATCGCCGGTGCGGCCGCCAGGGGTGCGGCTGCCAAGGAGGCAGGCTATGCCCCGGGCTACCGGGCCATCGAATTGGCGGGCCATGGCGCACCCTTTGGCTTCGTTGGCGGCATCGACCTCAGCCAGAGCAAGGTGCAGACCAAGAGCGGTGGCGGCATCGACTTCGTCAACCCGGGCGGTGGAGTGAACGTCGGGCTGAGTGCCGAGGTCTCCAACGTCATCGGCCAAGCCAAGTCGGCGGACCAGCGTGGCGTGGTGACCTTTGGCGGTGGCGGCATCCGCGCCTTCACCGATGGCGATTTTCTGGTCAACGCACAGAAGGTCTTCGTGATCGGCAGCGGCGACATCCTGCTGTGGAGTTCCAACGGCAACATCGACTCCGGCAAGGGTTCGAACAACACGGTGACGGTGCCGCCACTGGTGCCGAAGGTCAATCCGCTCGACGGCAGCATCTCGTTCGAGTTGCCGACCCTGGCCACCGGCAGCGGCATCGGCATTCTGGCCGCGGCCGGCAGCAGCGCGGATGGCGCGGCCTACCTGTTTGCACCACGTGGCGAGGTGATTGCGCTGGATGCCTTCATTCGCGCGCCAGTCATCTTCTTCGATCCGGAAAAGATTCGTGGCGCCGACAACGCGCTGGGGGTGGCGCCCAATCCGGTCAGCGCGCCGGCGGTGCCGACAGTGACCGGCCTCGGCAGCAGCGCCACGCAGAACAGTGAAGCGCAGAGCAAGGGCAGCGAAGCGCCCCAGCGCAGCGAACGCGAGAGAAGCTCGATTCTGACGGTCGAGGTGCTGGCACTCGGCGAGATGCCTGCCGCTGCCGGTGGCGAGACAGGCCCGGAGCCGGCGACGGAGGGCGATCCCGATGAGCGGAAAAAGAAGAAATCGATACAGTGAGTGATGCCGGCTGTGGCGACGAAGCCGATGGCAGGGAGCGACCGAAGCGGGCAGGACTCGCGCCTGCCGATGCGGGGGTTGTTGAACCGAAGCCGCTGCGGCATGCTTTGGCACCGCTGCGCCGCAGACAGGAGAGCTCGATCGATGCCGGAAAAACCTTTTTCCCAAGCCTGCGAAAACAACCGGCAGCCGATCGTCGAGCTGTTGCAGCGCATCCTGGCCGACTGCCGTGAGCTGCTCGAAATCGGCAGCGGCACCGGCCAGCATGCGGTCCACTTTGCGCCGCGGCTGCCCCAGCTGCGCTGGCAGACCAGTGACCTGGCGCAGCACCATGCCGGCATCAGTGCCTGGCTTGCCGAGCAGCCGGCGCCCAATCTGCTGCCACCGATCGAACTGGATGTCGACCGGTTGCCATGGCCGGTGGCCGGCAAGGATGGCATTTTCACCGCCAACACCTGCCACATCATGGGCTGGTCCACGGTCTGCAACCTGTTTCGTGGTGCGCAGGCGCTGCTGCCGAGCGGGGGCCTGCTGGTGGTCTACGGTCCCTTCAACTATGGGGGCGAGTTCACCGCGCCGAGCAATGCCCGTTTCGATCTCTGGCTGAAGCAGCAGGCACCGCAGATGGGCATTCGCGATTTCGAGGCGGTGGACCGACTGGCGAACGAGGCCGGCATGACGCTGCGCGAAGACAACGCCATGCCGGCCAACAACCGGCTGCTGGTCTGGCAGAAGCGTTGACCTTCGCGGTTTTCATGCCCTTTGCCGGCTGTGCTACAGTTAAAATGCCAGCGGGTGCATGGTCTCAGGACGACGCAGCGGCCCGCATCCCAGTGAAAGTTCAGCTCTGTTTCAAGATGTCATGGGCCATTTCAGTTGAGTGACCGATGATCAGACCACAGCATCCGATCAAACTCCTGCTGCTGCTTGTGCTCACCCTATGGAGCGCCGCGGCCGCGGCGACACGTGGTCCGGCGGCGCTGGAGGTCGATCCGGAGCTGCGCAGCCATCTGCTGAAGGTGATTCGCGACGAAGAGGCCTCGCTCTTTGTCGACCGCTTCGATGCCGAAGTGTGGATGATGGACATGGAGCAGCGGTTGCGCCGCTTCGTGCCGGCCACGCAGGAGCGGATCACGCTGCTGCGGCTGGTGCACCGCGAGTCGGTGCGTCATGGCCTGCGGCCGGAGATTCTGCTGGCGGTGATCGAGGTCGAGAGTCTGTTCGACCCCTATGCGGTCTCTTCCAGCGGTGCCCAGGGGTTGATGCAGGTGATGCCGTTCTGGCGCAAGGAGATCGGCCGCCCCCATGACAACCTGACCCAGACCGAAATCAATGTCCGCTACGGCGCCGCGATTCTGGCGCACTACCTGCAACGCGAGCGTGGCAACCTGCCCAACGCGCTGGCCCGCTACAACGGCAGCCTGGGGCAGGCGTGGTATCCGCGCCGGGTGCTGAGTGCCTGGCGAAAGCACTGGTATCTCGGCGAGATCTGAACGCCGCCAGGGTCAGTCCTGCTCGTTGGCTGGCCGCCAGCGATGCGCCATCTGCCGCGCGGTATCGAGCGCCAGATGGAGTGACCTCAAGCGGGTGAGCAGATGCAGTGCCATGTCGATGCCGGCCGCGACGCCCGCCGAAGTGACGACCTTCCCCTCGTCCAGATAGCGCACCCCCTCCACCACCTGCAGGTCACCGAAACGGGCAGCCAGTTCGGCGCAATCTTCCCAGTGGGTGGTGACGCGGCGGCCGGCGAGCAGGCCGGCCTGCGCGGCCAGAAAGGCACCGGTACAGACCGTGGCGGTGATCTGCGCGCCTTGGGCAGTGGTGGCGATCCAGTCGATCAGTGTCGTGCGATCGAGCAGGGCGTCGATGTCTCCGCCGGGCAGGAGCAGCAGGTCGATCGCGGGGTGCTGGTCAAGGCCGTGGCTCGGCATCAGCAGCAGATCGCCGCGACTGCGGACCACGCGGCCGGGCTGCTCGGCCACGGTGATCAGCTCGAACAGCGCCGGTGCCGCAGGGTGGGCACGCCGGTGCAGCCGCGCGGCGGTCGAGAACACCTCGAACGGGCCGGCCAGATCCATCGGTTCGATCTGGTCGAACAGCACAAAGGCCACTGTCATCGGCGATGCGGAGGGTTGTTGCCGGATGACGAAATCATCGAAGCGCTGCGTTGGCAATGGATCGACCCGCAGCCGGTCGACCCGGGCCAGCGCTGGGCCGCGCCGCAGCCACTGTGCGAGCGCCGTGACCGCCTCTTCTTCGCCGCTCATCACCACTTCGACCTGCCCATCCGCCAGGTTGCGGGCATGGCCGGTGACGCCCAGTTGCAGGGCTTCGCGTCGGGTGGCGGCGCGAAAGCCGACCTGCTGTACCTTGCCACTGACGAGAACATGCAGGCAGCGTGTCATGCCGTACTCCGAAGGTCGCTTTGCTCTGGCGGATAGGTTAACTTGGGGCCCGCCGGTCCGTAAAATGTGAACCAGCGCACAACATCGACCATTGCACGGGGTATGGAGATGACCGAAAAGAGCATTGTGATCGAGGCCATCGGACCACAGAGCACACGCTATCAGGAGCTGGCCAAGGGCATTCAGGCGAGCTTTCGCGGCCGCGGCATCGTGGTGCAGGCACCCAGGACCAAGAGCGAATCAAGCTGGACCAGCGTCATCATCTCGGTCAGCAGCGGCATCGAGACAGACCTGCTCAACAACCTGATCGACCTGCTGACGACGCTGGCCGATGGCGAGCAGGAGAAGCATGACCTGTCGATCCATCTGGAAGGTGACGAGGTCTTCTATGACCTGCAGAAAGAGAAGCAGAAGTTCCTGACGCGTTACCCGCAGATGAAGCCGAAGTCAGGGGCCGTGACCAAGGCGCGGTCGACCGACGACCTCGAAGAGTCGGCCATCGAGTAGCAGCCGACCCTTGCACATTTGAGCCATCGACCCTTCGTCAGCGAATGGTCACCTTCTGTGCGGCGATTCGTGCCTGCCACTGCTCCGGCCCACTGCGGTGCACCGAGTTGCCCGAGGTGTCGACCGCGACTGTGACCGGCATCTCTTCCACCTCGAATTCGTGGATCGCCTCCATGCCCAGGTCGGCGAAGGCCACCACCCGTGATTTTCGAATCGCCTTGGAGACCAGATAGGCCGCACCGCCAATCGCGATCAGGTAGACCGCCTTGTGGGCGCGGATGCTGTCGATGGCAGCCTGCCCCCGTTCGGCCTTGCCGACCATGCCGAGCAGGCCGGTCTTCTCCAGCATCACCTCGGTGAACTTGTCCATCCGGGTTGCCGTGGTCGGGCCGGCCGGGCCGACCACTTCGTCGCGCACCGGATCGACCGGCCCGACGTAGTAGATGAAGCGGCCCTTGAAGTCGACACCGTCCGGCAACTGTTCGCCGCGGGCGAAGAGGTCGGCAATGCGCTTGTGCGCGGCATCGCGGCCAGTCAGCATCTTGCCGCTCAGCAGCAGGTTGTCACCCGGCTTCCAGCTGGCGACCTCGTCGGCGGTGAGGGTGTCGAGGTTGACGCGACGGGACGTGGGGCCGGCCTCCCACACCAGCTTGGGCCAGTCATCCAGACGCGGTGGCGTCAGCTCGGCCGGCCCGGAGCCATCCAGCGTGAAGTGGACATGGCGGGTGGCGGCGCAGTTGGGAATCATCGCCACCGGCAGCGAGGCGGCGTGGGTGGGGTGGTCCATGATCTTGACGTCGAGCACGGTGGTGAGGCCGCCCAGGCCCTGGGCACCGATGCCGAGGTCATTGACCGCTTCGAAGATCTGCAACCGCAGCTCCTCCAGCCGGTTGCTCGGGCCGCGGGCTTTCAGTTCATCGATGTCGATCGGTTCCATCAGCGACTCCTTGGCCATCAGCATCGCCTTTTCGGCGGTGCCGCCAATGCCGATGCCCAACATGCCGGGCGGACACCAGCCGGCGCCCATGGTCGGCACCGTCTTCACCACCCAGTCGAGGATGCTGTCGCTGGGGTTGAGCATCGCCAGCTTCGATTTGTTCTCCGAACCGCCACCCTTGGCAGCGACGGTGACCTCGAGTCTGTCGCCCGGCACCAGCTCCATGTGGATCACCGCCGGGGTGTTGTCACGGGTGTTGCGGCGCGCGCCGGCCGGGTCGGCCAGCACCGAGCCGCGCAGCAGGTTGTCGGGGTGGGTGTAGGCGCGGCGCACCCCTTCGTTGACCATCTCGGTGACGCTGAGCGTCCCCTCCCAGCGCAGCTGCATGCCGACCTTCAGAAAGACGTTGACGATGCCGGTGTCCTGGCAGATCGGGCGGTGGCCCTCTGCGCAGAGGCGTGAATTGACCAGAATCTGCGCCATCGCCTCCTTTGCGGCCGGCGACTCCTCGGCCTGATAGGCGCGGTGCAGCGCCTGAATGAAGTCGAGTGGATGGTAGTAGGAGATGTACTGAAGCGCGTCGGCGACGCTGTCGATCAGATCCTGCTGGCGGATGAGGGTCATGGGAAGGGCTCCTGGTGGACGGTGTCGACGCGATGACGCGCATTTTACTACAGCAGCGCGGTGGCACTGCTGCAAGCCATGGGTGCGGGTTCAGATCGCCTGCATCCAGTGTTGGTCGGTGTGACTGCGGGGGTGCGTGGCATCGACGGCGATGCGCACCGGCTCCGGATCGAGCGTGATCGTCACCGGCAGGCAGCCATGCGGGTCGCCATCGAGCTGGATCGGTTCACCCACTGCGCCTTCGACGTGGATGTGGCTGCCGAGGGCCCGCCGCACGCCGGGCAATCGGCTGGAGCGGCCGGTGGGCAGCGCCAGCAGATAGCTCAGCAGGCCAAGCCGGGTGTGGCGCTCGAGCATGACCAGGTTGAGGTGGGGCGCGAACAGGCTCGCCTCGGGGTCGAGCACGAAGGGGCCGGCATAGTGACGGGCATGGCTGATGATCAGCGAGCCGACCTGCCACTGCTGGTCGTTGCTGCGCACCCGATAGCGCTGGCGGCCATAGCGGCCGACCATTCTGGCCATCGTCAGCAGGTAGGCACCCTTGCCCAGCCGGCGTTTGAGGTCGAGGTCGACGCCATTCACCACCCAGGCATCGAAGCCGATGCCGCACATCAGCAGAAAGCGCCGGCCATTGGCCAGGGCCGGATGCAGCACGACCTCGCTGTCACCGGCCAACACCTGGGCCAGCCGGTCGGGCTGGGTCGGCAACGCCAGCTCGCGGCAGAGCACATTGGAGGTGCCGAGCGGAATCAGACCCAGGCGGCAGGCGCGCCCGCGCGTGCCATTCAGCACTTCGTTGAGGGTGCCGTCACCGCCGGCGGCAACGATGCAGTCGAAGCGGTCCGGGTGGTCACGCAGCAGCCGCTCCCCTTCGCCGGGGGCGCTGGTCTGCCGGATCAGCAGTTCGCAGCCCTGCCGACGCAGCGCGGCGATCACGGCATTCAGATAGTCCTGACGGCGGCGACCGGCGACCGGGTTGTGGATGATCAGCAGTCGCTTGCTGGCGGTGGCGGGCGTGTACCGGAGCTCAGCATCCAGGCGTCGTGGTGGTGGCCGCTCAGCCACCGGGGCGGTTCATCTGCATCTGCTGAAGCTGGCGCATGTTGATCTGCAACTCCTGCATCGAGCGGTTGAGCTGCATCCGCTGCTGATCGAAGGCGGCCACGGCGGCCTCGTTTTCGCGCAGCCGCCTTTCGATCGCGTTCAGCAGGCCGGGGTCGGCCTGCTGCACCGTGACCAGTTGCTCCTCGACGGTGCGCAGCCGATTGGTCAGTTGCCGGGCGATCAGCTCATCCTGGCGCTTGACGCCGGCCTCGATGCTCCTGAGCTGTTCCGCCAGACTGGCGGTCTGCCGCTCGATGGCCTCCTGTCGCTGTGCCTGTTCGCCGATGCGGCGGTTGACCCCGTCGATGTCGGTCAGCCCCTTGCTCATGCGGCTGGAGAGGTCGCCCATCTGATTCTGCACCGTGTCGATCGACTGTCTGCTCTGGGTGCTCAGATCCTGATCGCGCTGCTTCTGCCTTTCGATCAGTTTGCGCACTTCGGCGTCGAGCTGCTCGATGCGGCTGGAGAGGTCGCCGGTGCCGCCGGTACCCTTGCCGGCAATGCCGAGGCGGGCCTGCAGGTCGGTCAGCGCCGCGATGTTGTTCAGATCGGCCTCCCGCAGCGACTTGATGTCATGCTGCAGTGCGGTCAGGTACTGCACGGTGAGAAAGCCGCCGCCGGCGATGGCGGCGGTCAGCGCGATCAGCACCAGCCAGACCAGCAGCAGTCCGCGACTTTTTCCAGGGGGGGGCTGCCCCTCCTTGTCACGTGGCCGGCCGCTCTGGCGGCGCTGCTGATAGGTGGCGATCTCATCGATCTCGGGTGCGAGGCGTGGCGGTCCCGCGGGCTTGGAGTCACTGTTGGGCATGGGCAGGGGGTCCGGTGGTAAAGCGGAGGCTAGTCAATCACAGTGGCGTCATGGCGCCAACCGGATGCGGGCGATCTTGATCTGGTGCTCCTTGATCTGCACCGTTTCGACCTGGTAGGCACCGATGCGGATGCAGGCATTGCCGTCGGGAATCGACTCCATCTGCTCCAGAATCAGGCCGTTCAGCGTGCGCGGGCCATCGGTGGGCAGGTGCCAGTTGAGCGAGCGGTTGATTTCGCGCAGCGGCATCGAGCCCTCGATCAGGTAGCCCGCTTCATCATCCTGACTGATGCCCCACTCGGTTTCGGCGATGTTGCTGGTGAAGTTGCCGACGATCTCCTCGAGGATGTCCTCGAGTGTGACGATGCCGAGCACCTCGCCATACTCGTCGGCGACGATGCCGATGCGGCGCTTCTCATGCTGGAAGTGCAGCAGCTGGCTCTGCAGGTCGGTGCTTTCCGGCACGAAGTAGGGCTCGCGCACCAGCGCCAGCAGCTTGTCGTGGGTCGGGTTGGGATCGGTCAGAAAGCGCGCGACGTTGCGCAGATGCAGAATCCCCACCACCTGGTTGAGCTCGCCGCGATAGACCGGCAGGCGGGTGTGCAGGCTGCTGCGCAGTTGCTCGATGATCAGGTTGAGCGGGGCTTCGATGTCGATGCCGATCACCTCTCCGCGCGGAATCATGATGTCGCGGATGGTCAGCTCCTCCAGTTCGAAGATGCGCAGCAGCATGCTGTGGTGACGGCCGGGCTGCATGCCGCCGGCTTCGAGCACCACGGTGCGCAGCTCCTCGGTCGAGAGCTGGTCGGGGCTGCTCTGTCTGATCTTGACGCCAAAAAGGTAAAGCAGGCCATTGGAGAAGGTATTGATCAGCCAGACCAGCGGCGAAAACAGCCGCAGCAGTGGCAGCAGCACCCAGGAGGCGGGGTAGGCGATCCGTTCCGGGTAGAGCGCGGCCCAGGTCTTGGGAGTGGCCTCGCTGAAGATCAGCAGCGCGAAGGTGGTGATGGCCGTGGCGATGCCGGCGGCGGTGGCAATGTTGTCCTCACCGATCAGCCGGACCGCCAGGATGGTCGCCAGCGAGGCGGCCAGATTGTTGGCGAAGTTGTTGCCGATCAGGATGAACCCGATCAGCCGATCGGGCCGCCGCAGCAGCAGTGTGGTGCGGCGCGCGCCGCCATGGCCCTTGGCGTCGAGATGCTTCAGGCGGTAGCGGTTGAGCGCCATCATCCCGGTTTCGGCGGCCGAGAAGAATGCCGAGACCAGCATCAGGCCAACCATGATGCCGAGCAGCAGGGAGAGCGGTAGGTCGGTCAAGGGCTTCCTTTTTCTGTTGTTCCCGGCAGTGCCGGTCCGAGGGTCAAGGGTTCGGACGGTGCAGAATCAGCTCCAGCACCAGTTTGCTGCCATAGAAGGCCAGCATCAACGCCAGAAAGCCGAAGAGCGTCCAGCGCACGGCGGTGCTGCCGCGCCAGCCGAACCGATGTCGCCCCCACAATAGCGCAGCGAAAATGCACCAGGCGATCAGCGAGAGGATGGTCTTGTGGGCCAGATGCTGGGCGAACAGATTCTCCAGCGAAAGCGCACCGCTGACGATGGCGAGGGTCAGCAGCAGCAGGCCGAAGCGGATCAGTTGGAACAGCAGCTTCTCCATCGTCTCGAGTGGCGGCAGGTGGCGCAGCAGCTTCCAGCCATGACGTGCCTTCAATTGCCGGTTCTGAAACGCCAGCAGCAGCGCCTGAAACGCAGCAACGGCCAGCAGGCTGTAGGCCAGCACCGAGCTGATGATGTGCAGAGTCAGGCCCGGGGAGGGTGTCGGAAAGGGCTGGTAAGGACTCTTCAGCACCGCGCCCAGCAGTGTGCTGAGCGCTGCCAGTGGCAGAATCAGGATGAACAGATTGTCCATCGGCTCGCGCAGACTGGCGGCGAGTGTCATCAGCACCATCGATGCAGCGACGGCGCTGACCACATGAAACAGCCCCAGATCGATGCCGAGCGGCGTCAGGATCAGCCCGCGCAGGTGGAGGGTCTGGGCCACCAGTCCGGTGAGCCCCAGCAGACGGATCCAGCGTGGTGCGATCTCGGTTCTGTCGGTGAAGGAGCGCCACTGCAGCAGGGCGCCCAGGCTGTAGCAGGCAATGGCAAAAAAGGCGGTTTGGATCACCAGAGGCTCATCAGTGAGTCGGGTTTTTTCGGGCAGGGCACGTGCGCGGTCAGTATAGGAGCATCCCCACAGGCTGGGAATAGCGCCGCTTTGTTGCGCGACGCGGTCGAGGTCGCGGCTATAATCGCCCTTTGTCACTTTATTGCGATTGCAGAGGCGGACATGTTCGAGAGTCTGGCGGATCGGCTTTCAAAGACCTTGCGCGGCATCACCGGTCAGGCCCGGCTGACCGATGACAACATCAAGGCGACGCTGCGCGAGGTGCGGCTGGCGCTGCTGGAAGCCGACGTGGCGCTGCCGGTGGTGAAGGACTTCATCGAACGGGTCCGGGAGCGGGCGGTCGGCCAGGAGGTGATGCGCAGCCTGACGCCGGGCCAGGTTTTCGTCGGCATCGTCCAGCGCGAACTCGAAGCGGTGATGGGTGAGCGCAATGAGCGGCTCAATCTGGCCGCTCAACCGCCGGCCGTCATCCTGATGGCGGGCTTGCAGGGCGCGGGCAAGACCACCACCGTGGCCAAACTGGCGCGCTATCTCTCCGAGCGTGAACATAAAAAGCCGCTGCTGGTCAGCGTCGACGTCTATCGTCCGGCCGCGATCAAACAGTTGCAGCTGCTGGCCGACGAGGTCGGGGCCGAGTTCTTCCCCAGTGAGACTGGCCAGCAGCCGCTCGACATCGTCCGCGCCGCCATCGACCAGGCGCGGCGAAAGTTCTTCGATGTGGTGATCGTCGACACCGCCGGGCGGCTGCATGTCGACGAGGCGATGATGAACGAGATCAAGCAGCTGCATGCGGCGATCAATCCGGTCGAGACGCTCTTCGTGGTCGACGCGATGACTGGCCAGGATGCCGCCAACACCGCCAAGGCGTTCAACGATGCGCTGGCCCTGACCGGGGTGATCCTGACCAAGGTCGATGGCGATGCCCGCGGTGGCGCGGCGCTCTCGGTCCGGCAGATCACCGGCAAGCCGATCAAGTTCATCGGTGTCGGCGAGCGCAATGATGCACTGGAGCCGTTCCATCCGGACCGGATCGCCTCGCGCATCCTCGGCATGGGCGATGTGCTTTCGCTGATCGAGGAGGCCGAGCGCAAGCTCGACAAACAGAAGGCCGAGCAGCTCAGCAAGAAGCTGCAAAAGGGCAAGGGCTTCGATCTGGAGGATTTTCGTGACCAGTTGCAGCAGATGCGCAACATGGGTGGCATCACCGGCATTCTCGACAAGATTCCCGGTCTGGGTGGCGGCATTCCCCAGGCGGCACGCAATCAGGTCAACGAGCGGCTGTTCGTGCAGATGGAGGCGATGATCAACTCGATGACGCCGCTGGAGCGGCGCAAGCCGGAGCTGATCAACGGTTCGCGCAAGCGGCGCATCACCGAGGGGTCAGGGACGCAGATCCAGGATCTCAACCGTCTGCTGAAGCAGCACAAGCAGATGCAGAAGATGATGAAGACCATGGGCAAGAAGGGCGGCATGGCCAACCTGATGCGCGGCATGGGTGGACGGCTGCCGCCCGGCGGCATGCCGCCGATGAATTTTTAGGCTTTTTGCCCGCTTTCATCCTTCGACGGCCGCAAACGCCGGGCGTTTCGGACCGATTCATGCCAGAAACAGCCTCTCTGCAGGCTGATCCGTAGCGGGTGCGACTGACTCTTGTCACCAATGTGTGGCAATGGCTTAGAATATCTCCCCTTTCGCTTCGCTCAGGACATGCCTCTGCCGCGCCTGCGTCTTGACGCTGCGGAGGGGTCCGTCATCCCATTTGATCAGAGTAGTTTTCCATGCAGACCGGTCTATACCACCCTGATGAGTTCAAGGACAACTGCGGCTTTGGTCTGATCGCCCAGATCGAAGGGCGAACCAGCCATGCCTTGCTGCGGTCGGCCATCGATGCGCTCAACTGCATGACCCACCGTGGTGGCATCGCCGCGGATGGCAAGACCGGGGATGGCTGTGGTCTGTTGATGCAGAAGCCCGATCGCTTCCTGCGTGAGGTGGCGGGTGAACTGTTCGGTCGGCCACTGGCCGAGCTGTACAGCTGTGGCATGGTGTTTCTGTCGCAGCAGGAGTCGGCCGCGCTGTCGGCCAGGCAGGCGCTGGAGCAGGCGTTGATCGGCGAAGACTTGGTCGTGACGGGATGGCGGCCGGTGCCGACCGATCCGACGGTGCTGGGGCCGATCGCGCTCGGCAACATGCCGCGCTTCGAGCAGATCTTTGTCGAAGCACCGGCCGGCCTCGATGAGCGTACATTCAATGTCCGGCTGTTCATCGCCAGGCGCAAGGCCGAGCGCGCCGTGGCGCCGGTCGACCAGGAGTTTTACATCACCAGCCTGTCGAGCAAGGTGCTCTGCTACAAGGGGCTGATGATGCCGGCCGATCTGCCGCGCTTCTATCCCGATCTGCACGATGCGCGCATGGAGACGGCGATCTGCACCTTCCATCAGCGTTTCTCGACCAACACCCTGCCGAAGTGGCCGCTGGCGCAACCCTTCCGGCTGCTGGCGCACAATGGCGAAATCAACACGATCCAGGGCAACCGCAACTGGGTGAGTGCGCGTGAGGCGCGCATGAGCACACCCTGGCTGCCCGACATTGCCGCCATCTCGCCGCTGGTCAACCGCGAGGGCTCCGACTCCTCGTCGATGGACAACATGCTGGAGACACTGCTGGCCGGCGGGGTCGATCTCTACCGGGCGGTGCGGATGATGATTCCGCCGGCCTGGGAAAATGTCGAGACCATCGACACCGACCTGCGTGCCTTCCACGAGTATCACTCGATGTTGATGGAGGCCTGGGATGGTCCGGCCGGGATCGTGCTGACCGAAGGGAGCACCGCCGTCTGTCTGCTCGATCGCAACGGTCTGCGCCCGGCGCGCTGGGTGATGACCCAGGATGGCATCATCACGGTCTCTTCGGAGATCGGCGTGCGGCGGGTACCGCCCGAAACGGTGGTGGCCAAGGGTCGGGTCGGACCGGGACAGATTCTCGCCATCGACACGGTGGCCGGTCGGGTGCTGCACACCGACGAGATCGATGATCTGCTGAAATCGGCCCACCCCTACAAGCGCTGGATCAAGGAGCGCTCGGTTCACATCGAATCGAAGCTGGTCGAGGAGGACATCGACCTCGCCCACCTGGCGCCGGGTGAACGCAATGCCTACATGAAGATGTTCCATGTCACCCGCGAGGAGCGTGATCAGACGCTGCGGGTGCTGGGCGAGAGTGGGCAGGAAGCGACCGGTTCGATGGGCGACGACATTCCGATGGCGGTGCTGTCGCAGCAGGTGCGTTCACTCTATGACTATTTCCGGCAGCAGTTTGCCCAGGTGACCAATCCGCCGATCGACTCGCTGCGCGAAGGCGTGGTGATGTCGCTGGAGACCAAGCTGGGTTCGGAGCGCAACATCTTCACCCAGACCCCGGAGCACGCCGAACAGGTGCTGCTCACCTCGCCGACGCTGTCACCGGCCAAGTTCGCCAAGTTGCTGCAACTCAACCATGCCGGTTTCAAGGTGGCCACCCTCGATCTCAACTTTCCGGTCGAAGTCGGGCTCGAAGCAGCGGTCCGGCAACTGATCGAACAGGCTGAGCAACGGGTGCGTGACGGCGTCAACATCCTGGTGCTGAGCGACCGCGGCATCACGTCGGGCAAGCTGCCGGTCCATGCGCTGATGGCAACCGGTGCAGTGCATCACCGGCTGATTGCGAGCGGGCTGCGCGCTGACACCTCGATCGTCGTCGAGACCGCCACGGCGCGCGACCCGCACCAGTTGGCGGTGCTGCTGGGCTATGGCGCCACGGCGGTCTACCCCTATCTCGGCTATGAGGTGATCAACAGCCTGGTCGAGGATGGCACCCTGCTCTGCGACATCGAGGAGGCGCACAAGAATTATCGCAAGGGGATCAACAAGGGGCTGCTGAAGATCCTCTCGAAGATGGGCATCTCCACCATCGCCTCCTACCGGGGCGCGCAACTGTTCGAGGCGATCGGTCTGCACCGCAATCTGGTCGACCTCTGCTTCAGTGGCACCGTCAGCCGCATCGGCGGCGCCGATTTCGACGATTTTCACGTTGAGCAGCAGATTCTGGCCGCCGAGGCCTGGTCACCGCGCAAGCCGCTGCGTGCCGGTGGCCTGCACAAATATGTGCATGGTCAGGAGTACCACTGTTTCAATCCCGATGTGGTGGGGACGCTGCAGCAGGCGGTGCAGAGCGGTGATTACCGTACTTACCGCAAGTATGCCGAACTGGTCAATGAGCGGCCGGTGGCGACGCTGCGTGATCTCTTTGCATTGCGCGGCGACATCAAGCCGGTTCCGCTCGACGAGGTGGAGCCGATCGAGGCGATTCTGCCGCGGTTCGACTCCGCCGGCATGTCATTGGGCGCCCTGTCGCCCGAGGCGCATGAGTCGCTGGCGACGGCGATGAACCGGCTGGGCGCGCGCTCCAACTCGGGCGAGGGTGGCGAAGATCCGGCCCGCTACGGCACCGAGCGGGTCTCCAAGATCAAGCAGATCGCCTCCGGCCGCTTTGGCGTCACGCCGCACTACCTGGTCAACGCCGAGGTGATTCAGATCAAGATCGCCCAGGGGGCCAAGCCGGGTGAGGGCGGACAGTTGCCGGGGGGCAAGGTCAACGAGCTGATTGCCCGGCTGCGCTATTCGATTCCCGGCGTGACGCTGATCTCGCCACCGCCGCACCATGACATCTATTCGATCGAGGATCTGGCGCAGCTGATCTTCGATCTCAAGCAGGTCAATCCGAAGGCGCTGATTTCGGTCAAGCTGGTGGCCGAACCAGGTGTCGGCACCATTGCCGCCGGGGTCACCAAGGCCTATGCCGACCTCATCACCATCTCCGGTTATGACGGCGGCACCGCGGCGAGTCCGATCACCTCGATCCGCTATGCCGGCTCCCCATGGGAGCTGGGGCTGAGCGAGGCGCAGCAGACCCTGCGGATGAACCACCTGCGTGACAAGGTGCGCTTGCAGACCGATGGCGGACTCAAGAGCGGCCTCGACGTGGTCAAGGCCGCCATGCTGGGGGCCGAGAGTTTCGGTTTCGGCACGGCGCCGATGGTGGCGCTCGGCTGCAAATACCTGCGCATCTGCCACCTCAACAACTGCGCCACCGGGGTGGCGACGCAGAACCACCAGTTGCGTCAGGAGCACTACATCGGCACCGTCGAGATGGCGATGAACTTCTTCCGCTTCGTCGCGATGGAGACGCGGGAGTGGCTGGCGCGGCTCGGCGTGCGCAAACTCGAAGAGCTGGTGGGGCGCAGCGATCTGCTGGAGCTGCTGCCCGGAGCGACTGCCAAGCAGCGCAAGCTTGACCTGACGCCAATCCTGGCCAACCAGTCGCTGCCGGCCGAGCTGCCGCAGTTCTGCAAGTCGCTGCGCAACATGCCGTTCGACAAGGGCGAACTGGCCGAGCGGATGGTGCGTGACATCCTGCCGGCCATCGAAAGCAAAAGCGGCGGCAGCTACCACTATCGGGTCACCAACTGCGACCGCACCCTGGGGGCGCGGCTCTCCGGCGAGATTGCCCGCCGCCATGGCAACAACGGCATGAGCGATGCCCCGGTCCAGCTGCTGCTGGAGGGAACCGCCGGACAGAGTCTGGGTGCTTTCAATGCCGGTGGACTGCACATTCACCTGACCGGCGAGGCCAACGACTACGTCGGCAAGGGGATGGCCGGTGGCCAGGTGGTGATTCGCCCCCATCCGCAGAGCCGGTTGGCGACGGAGAAGACCGCGATCATCGGCAACACCTGCCTCTATGGCGCCACCGGCGGCAAGCTGTTCGCGGCCGGTCGGGTCGGCGAGCGGTTCGGTGTGCGCAACTCCGGCGCCCAGGCGGTGGTCGAGGGGGCCGGTGACCACTGCTGCGAGTACATGACCGGCGGTATCATCACCGTGCTGGGTGACACCGGCTACAACTTCGGCGCCGGCATGACCGGTGGTTTTGCCTATGTGCTCGATCTCGACAACACCTTCGTCGACAAGTACAACCACCAGCTGGTCGACATCAACCGGATTCGCAATGAGTTCATGGAGGGCCACCGCAACTTCCTGCGTGGCATGATCGAGGCGTATGTGGCCGAAACCGGCAGTGGCTGGGGTCAGACGATCCTGGACAACTATGTCGACTTCGTGCGCAAGTTCTGGCTGATCAAACCCAAGGCCGCCGAGTTGGCCGAGCTGCTCGACAGCGTGCGCAAGAGCCCCCAATGAGCGGCGATACCATTGATGTGACGAGGTGGTGGTCATGAGTGACCGTTTGAACAACGACTTTCAATTCATCCAGGTCGGACGCAGCGATCCGTCGCGCAAGCCGATCCGGGTGCGCAAGCGCAACTTCATCGAGATCTATGATCTTTTCGAGCAGAAGCAGGCCGAGCAGCAGGCCCATCGCTGCCTCGATTGCGGCAACCCCTACTGCGAGTGGAAGTGTCCGGTCCACAACTACATTCCCAACTGGCTGCGGCTGCTCACCGAAGGCAACATCATCGAGGCCGTGGAGCTGTGCCACGAGACCAACACCCTGCCAGAGGTGTGTGGTCGGGTCTGCCCGCAGGACCGGCTCTGTGAGGGGGCCTGTACCCTTAACACCAAGTTTGGCGCGGTGACCATCGGCTCGGCCGAGAAGTACATCACCGACACCGCTTTTGCGATGGGCTGGCGGCCCGACCTGTCACATGTGGTGCCGACCGGAAAGCGGGTGGCGATCGTCGGTGCGGGGCCGGCTGGCCTTGGCTGTGCCGATGTGCTGACCCGCAACGGCGTGAAGGCGGTGGTCTTTGATCGCCATCCCGAGATCGGCGGACTGCTGACCTTCGGCATCCCCGAGTTCAAGCTCGAAAAGCAGGTGATGGCACTGCGGCGCGAGATCTTCACCGACATGGGCATCGAGTTCCGCCTCAACACCGAGGTGGGGCGCGACATCACGATGGAGCAGTTGCTGGCGGAGTATGACGCGGTCTTTCTCGGCATGGGCACCTATGACACCATGAAAGGGGGCTTCCCCGGCGAGGAGATTGCCGGTGTCATCGAGGCGCTGCCCTATCTGATCGGCAATGTCTCCCACCACCTGCAACTGCCGATGGAGCAGTACCCCCATATCAACCTCAAGGGGCAGCGGGTGGTGGTGCTGGGCGGTGGTGACACTGCGATGGACTGCAACCGCAGCGCCATTCGCCAGGGGGCCAAGTCGGTCACCTGTGCCTACCGCCGCGACGAAGCCAACATGCCCGGATCGAAGCGCGAGGTGAAGAACGCGCGCGAGGAGGGGGTCCACTTCCTGTTCAACCGCCAACCGGTCGAGATCGTCGGCCAGTGGCGGGTCGAGGGAGTCAAGGTGGTGGAGACCCGGCTCGGTGAGCCCGACGAGAAGGGCCGGCGCCGTCCCGAACCGATTCCGGGCAGCGAGGAGATTCTGCCGGCCGATGTGGTGTTGCTGGCCTTTGGTTTTCGTCCCAGCCCCGCCCCCTGGTTTGCCGAGCATGGCATCGCGGTCAACAGTTGGGGCGGCGTCGAGGTGGGTCAGCCGGGCGCTTTCCAGTTCCAGACCGCGAATCCGAAGATCTTCGCTGGCGGCGACATGGTGCGTGGCTCCGATCTGGTGGTGACGGCCATCTGGGAGGGACGGCAGGCGGCCGAAGGCATCCTCGATGCGCTCGGTGTCTGATTCGCACTCCTCAAGACAGTCTGCTTCGATTCCATCCACTGCTGACAGGTACAAGACACGCTCATGACCGCCCTGATCAATGACCGCCTGCTGCGCGCACTGCGTCGTGAGCCGGTGGATGTCACCCCGGTCTGGCTGATGCGCCAGGCCGGCCGCTATCTGCCGGAGTACCGCGCCACCCGCAGCCGTGCCGGCGACTTCATGAGCCTGTGCCAGAGCCCGCAACTGGCGCTGGAGGTGACGATGCAGCCGCTGGAGCGCTTTGCGCTGGATGCGGCCATCCTGTTCTCCGACATCCTGACCGTGCCGGATGCGATGGGATTGGGGCTCTACTTCGAGGAGGGTGAAGGGCCGCGCTTTCGCCAGCCGGTCACGACCCCGGCGGCCATCGAAGCGCTGCCGATTCCCGATGCCGAGCGCGATCTGGGCTATGTGATGGACGCGGTGCGGCTGATTCGCCGTGAACTGGCCGGGCGGGTGCCGCTGATCGGCTTCTCCGGCAGCCCCTGGACGCTGGCCACCTACATGGTCGAGGGGCAATCGAGCCGCGATTTTCGCACCATCAAGCGGATGCTGCTCGATCAGCCGGAAGCGCTCGAACTGCTGCTCGACAAGCTGACGCTGGCGGTGACCGACTATCTGAATGGCCAGATCGCTGCCGGGGTGCAGGCGGTGCAGATCTTCGACACCTGGGGCGGCACCCTGACCACCGGCTGGTATGAGCGCTTCTCGCTGCGGCCGATGGCGCGGATCGTCGCCGGCCTCAACCCCGCGCCCGACGGCAGTCGGGTGCCGGTGATTCTGTTCACCAAGCAGGGGGGACTCTGGCTGGAGCGGATCGCCGCGACCGGCTGCGATGCGCTGGGGCTCGACTGGACGGTCGACATCGGTGAGGCGCGTGCACGGGTGGGCGACCGGGTGGCGCTGCAGGGCAACCTCGATCCGGTGGTGCTCTATGCCTCACCGGCCGCCATTCGGCACGAAGTGGGTGACATTCTGGCCCGCTATGGTGCCGGCAATGGCCATGTCTTCAACCTGGGGCATGGCATTCACCCGCAGATCGAACCGGACCATGTCGCCGCGCTGGTCGATGCGGTGCATGAGCTCTCGCTGCCCTATCACCGGGTTCAGGGCTGAAGGCTGTTCGATTCGGCTGACCAGCAGGTGCGGTCGCGCCCTTCGTTTTTGGCACGGTAGAGTGCCTCGTCGGCTTGGCGCACGATCAGATCGGGCGTGATGCTGCTGTCGATTTTCAGCGATGCGACGCCGATGCTGACGGTCAGCCAGATCGGCTGCTCCTGCCAGACGACGGCCTCCGCCTTCACCTGCTCCCTGATCCGCTCGGCGATCTGCAGCGCGCCGGTCAGCGCCGTGCTGGGCAGCAGCACGGCGAACTCCTCTCCGCCATAGCGCGAGACCAGGTCGGAGGGGCGTGCCACCGCCGAACAGATGCGCTGCGCAAGCTGCCGCAGACATTCGTCGCCGGCCGGGTGCCCCAGCTGATCGTTGATGCGCTTGAAGTGGTCGGCATCGATCAGCAGCAGCGACAGCGGCGTCTGCTCACGCAGGGCGCGGCGCCACTCCGAATGGTAGATCTGATCGAAATAGCGGCGGTTCTTCAGGCCGGTGAGGCTGTCGACCGTCGACAGCAGTTGCAGTTGGGCGTTGGCATGTTCGAGCTTCTTGAGGGCCACATTGAGGTCGTGCGTGCGCCGGGCCACATTCTGCTCCAGCTCGGCACTGGCCTGGCGCATGATGTCGAGGCTGTGCTGCTGCTCCCGCACCAGTTGTTGTTCATGGTGCAGCGCCTCCTGCTGTGCTGCCAGTTTGCTGCGCCGCTCTTCGTTGAGACGGGCGGTGAGGGCGAAGGAGAGCATGATGATCAGCCCGGCCAGGCCCACCTCGATGGCATTTTCGGCATTGGGCAGCGGTGGCAGCCAGCCCAGGCGGCTGAGCACGAACACGAGCACGCAGAGCAGGAACAGCGTCCAGCCGAGGATGAAGTAACGAATCGACCGGTTGCCGCGAAACAGCTCCAGCAGCGAAATCACAAAGGTGATGCCAAAGCTGTAGAGCAGCAGTGCACCGAGCAGCACCATGCGCGGTTGTGGCGGCAGCAGCGGCGAGGCCACCATGTAGAGCAGGCTCAACCACCCAGCCAGTGACAACAGCAAGGGGCGCAACTGGCGCCAGCCACGCAGTTGCAGCAGATGGCCGGCGAACTTGCCGAGCGTCAGGCAGGCCATCGGCACGAGAAAGAAGATCGCCTGCTCCTGCCATTCGATGGCGTTCGGCCAGAGGTATTGAAAGCCGAAGCCATGAATGGTGAGGACGGTGAGCGCGCTGGAGAGCGAGAACAGCGCAAAGTAGAGGTGTGACCGTTCCCGCGTCCAGGCAAAGATGAACAGGTAATAGAGCGAGAACAGCATCAACATGCCATGGAAGAAGCCATAGCCGAGCAGCAGCGGCTGATCTTTTTTCCAGAATTGATCGGGTTGCCACAGGTGCAGCCCCAGGTTCATGGTGCTGCTGCTCTCGACGCGCAGCCAGATTTCGTAGCGACCTTCGGCTTCCAGATCGAGCGGAAAGAGCAGGTGGCGGTGCGCACGGGGACGCTGGACAAAGGGGTAGTGGTCGCCGGTGATGAAATGCGCCAGCACCCGGCCATTTCGCACCAGATGGAAGTCGACCTGGTCCAGCAGCGGGTTGCTCATCTCCAGCAGCCACTGAGTGGTGCGCGCCCGCTGCTCGATGGGCAGGCGCAGCCAGATCGCATCGCGGGTCAAGCCGAAATTGGGAGGCGAAGATGCGGTGAACTGTTGCCACTGGCCGTGTGCCGTGCCCTGCAACAGTTCATTGATGGAGAATCTGTGCCGGGGGTCGCGCAACACCTGCAGAGAGCCCGTGACCGGGTAGTCGCGCACTTCGGGATCCAGTTGCAGGAGTTCGGCCTGGAGTGAAAGCGCATGCAGGACCAGCCACCCCGCCAGCACGACCAGCAGTCTTTTGAGCAGAAGGTGATGAGCGGTGCTGTTCATGGAGTGTGGCGTCGGCGAACAGGGCGAGGGCACAAAGCCTGATCTGCCATGGGCCGGGCCGACGGGTGCAGCGAAGCAGAGGCCGCGCCGACGGTTGCGAAGATCGATCTGCTCACGCGGCGGCTCCCTTTCCACGTCAGGATGGCGAGCACGATTGCTGACCAATTTCCTGTTTTTCAAAGCCTAACATAAGAAAGAGCCCATGAAAAAAACAGCAGACACTGCATCCGTGCCGCCGCCCACCTTGCTGACTTCGCGCATTCTGGCCTGGTATCACGACCATGGCCGTCAGCGGTTGCCATGGCGGACCCAGATCACCCCCTATCGGGTCTGGATCGCCGAGATCATGCTGCAACAGACCCAGGTGGCGACGGCAACCGGCTACTTCGAACGGTTTCTGGTGGCTTTTCCTGCGCTCGAACATCTGGCTGCGGCACCGCTCGACCAGGTGCTGCATCGCTGGAGCGGTCTTGGCTACTACGCGCGGGCGCGCAACCTGCACCGCACTGCCCGATTGCTGGTGGAGCAGCATCAGGGCTGTTTTCCCACCACTGTCGAGCAGCTTGCGGCACTGCCGGGCATCGGTCGCTCGACAGCGGGTGCGATTCTCAGCATCGCCTTGGGCGTGCGCGCGCCGATTCTCGACGGCAACGTCAAGCGGCTGCTGAGCCGTCTGCATGGTGTCGAGGGCTGGTCGGGCGAACGGAGCGTCGAGCAGCGGCTCTGGCAACTGGCCGAGGCACACACTCCGGCAACCGCATTCTCCGACTACACCCAGGCGGTGATGGACCTTGGTGCCCTGGTCTGCACCCGTGCCCGACCCCACTGCGATGCCTGCCCTGTCGCGCAGCAGTGCGTGGCCCGGCAACAGGGGCGCACTGCCGAATTGCCGACGCCCAGGCCACGCCGATCGGTGCCGGTGCGTGAGCTGACCTGGCTGCTGCTGCGCAATGCCAGTCAGTCGCTGCTGCTCGAACAGCGCCCGGCGACCGGTGTCTGGGGCGGATTGTGGGCCTTTCCCGAGAGCGTGATCGATGTCGACATCGATCACGAGGTGCAGGCGCGCTGGGGCTTCAGCGTGATGGCCGTGACGCCGCTGCCGCACTTCGAGCATCTCTTCACCCACCTGCGGCTGCGGGTGCGGCCCCAGCTGATCGACGTGGCGCTGGCGGACGATGCCCTGCTTCATCAGGGAGTGCGCTGGTGTAACATTCAGCAACCATGCCGGGTCGGGCTTGCCGCGCCCGTCACCCGGCTGCTGAGGCAACTGCAACCCTGATCCGTGAGGTCCGCATGACGAGAATGGTGTTCTGTCGCAAATACAAGCGCGAAATGGAGGGGCTCGACGCGCCACCCTACCCGGGACCTCGTGGCGAAGCGATCTACCAGCAGGTGTCGAAGCAGGCGTGGCAGGAGTGGCTGGCGCACCAGACCCGGCTGATCAACGAGCGGCGCCTGAACATGATGGAGAGCGCGTCACGCAAATTTCTGCAGGAGGAGATGGAGCGCTTCCTGAGCGGCGAGGCGCTCACCGCGGTTGAGGGCTACGTGCAACCGGAGCGGTAACGGCAGCTTTTCTATTGACCACGGCGGCGTCAGAGGGTTTAATTGCCGGCCTTCGCCCAGGTAGCTCAGTCGGTAGAGCAGAGGATTGAAAATCCTCGTGTCGGTGGTTCGATTCCGCCCCTGGGCACCACTATTCAACGCCCAACTGCTATCAGTTGGGCGTTTTCGTTTCTGGATCCCGCAGAACACGCGGGGTTCGCGCGCATTCTGCGTGTGCCAGGGGGTGGTCAGACAGAGCGCCGATGGCGGCCAGTTCGACCCTTTTCTGCCCTCTGTTCTCTCGGAATCTCTGCCAACTTTTGCGCCGTAGCACACGCACAACGCCTTGCGAGACAACGACTTGTGCGTGTGTCGGTTTTTTGAGTTCGCCGACCGGTCTGGAGTAGCAGACCATCAGGCCGCAGCGAAGTCTGGGGACGCGCACGGCATCCAGTACAAACCGTCGCGCTTGTGAGTCTTCACGAGCACTTCGTAGGCATGGTGCTGGTCCTCGTAGTGCTGTTTCCCTTTGTCTCGGGTCCTCACCTTGAACAAGTCGTTCGGCTTGTCGCTGCTTAAATCTGCTCGGGTCATGATCGCTTCAGCCTTGACCTTTTGACCCTTGAAGCCCCAGAGCGCACGGAAGACCGCAGCCTGGCCTTCTGAGCAATGGATTGGTTCAGGCCGGTCGGCCAGCGTTACCCACCTGAAGTCCGACGAGAACGGGCCGTGGACGGGCGTTCGTGGGTCGGCTACTTCGATCCGGGCAGGTTCTTCTCCGGGTTGCAAGAAGGAGATCCCGCCACCGTAGAAGGCGAACCGTTCGTCCAGGGGCAGCCACTCAATCCCGGCAGGTAGCCGTGCCCGCCGCGCTTCACCCGATGCCGGCGTGATGACACGGACGCTGCCTGCAGCGACGTGGACGCGGTCGAAAACCGAGGGGTTGATGCACAGGGGGATCAGGTCCCGAGCCAGGAGGACCGGACCCTTGCGCGCCTCGCCCAAGCGCCAGACGCCATCGCCAATGTCGGTGGCGCCGTCCCGGCTCTCGATCTCCAGCGCCATCCGCAGCCTCGACCGCAGCCAGTTCTCGTCCAGCATCACAGCAGCCCGATCTTCTGCGGCGAGAGGAATTGCGCCGCAGTCCGGGCACTGGCAAACCTGACCGCCCTGGCCGTCTCCGAAGATCTGGCCGTTGCGCAATTGGCAGTATGGGCACAGCGTGAACGTTCGGTTGATGACCGTCGGTTTGACTGCAGCCCCCAGAGTGGTGCAGGCCTGAATCTCTGCCGGCGACAGGGCGCCACGAAAAACCGGCGTCCCACCCGCGAACAGGCGGCAGACCAACGACCACGCTTCGTGAGTCGACATTGGTCAGTACTCGAAGGCCGGTTGCTGTTCCGTCGCGTCGGCGCTGGGTGGTGTCTCCTGCGCGTTGAGCGTCTGCCCCTTCTGGAGGATGCCCAGTTCGACCAGATAACCCTCCAGCTGTGCCTGCAGGGCAGCGTCGAACTTGTGCAGGTTCAGCCGCCCCTTCCGTGTGACCTCGATCGTGACAACCTTTGCCCTGGCCTTGCCCGGCTCGGGAGGGTAGTACAGGTTGATGTGTGCGGCTGTGACGAGCCAGTTCTCAGCCAGTGGGCCGGGCAGCTTTTCCGCCAGCAGGTCAGTGACGCAGCGGTGTTCACTCGACGACATTGCCGTGCAATCGATCTTCAGTTGCGTGTCTGGGCTGAGCAGGCTGATCGACTTCACCTGCAGCACGTTGAACCCATCGACTTCCGCCTGCGGCACATCGAAACCCAGCCGCAGCACGGACAGATCCAGCGTTGGCGGCAGCAGGCGGTGGGCGTCGAGCTTCACGTGCAGCAGGTGCTCGGCGAAGGCCTTCAGCAGCATCTGGTGGTACTTGGCCCCGCCTTTGACCAGAGAGCGGGTGACACCAGTGGCGGAGGAATATTCCAGCACCGAGTGGATGTTCGGGTTGCCGACGCGGCGCTTCAAGTCATCACCCTGAAACTCCAGTTGGACCATGGACAAGTCCTTGACGTGGACGCTCAGCAGGTAAACGCCCGGGCTGCGCTCGACCACGTACGCCTTGCTGCGGTCTCCGCATTGCAGCTCGCGCTGATAGAAGGCCGAGACGTCGGCGCGCATTGCCGCCAGCGCGGCATCCGATGTGTCCGGGGTCTTTTTCACGCCAAGGTCATGCTGCTGGGCCTGGGCGACTTGGCGCTCGAAGTGGTCAAGGTCACCGGCCCGATCGAACAGCTCTGGGTGCTTCACGTAGAGCCAGAACGAGCGATGGTTGTCGCTCTTGCAGGTGGCCAGCCCCGTCAGAGCGGCACCATTACCGGTGGCCACCTGGAACATCGCCTGCGTTCCGGCGGTGTCCCCGAGTGCGACGCTGGCGCGCAACTTGGCTGCCACCGCATCGCGCACGGCGACATCTGGCCAGGTGAGCAAGGCCTCGATCAGGGTCTTTGTGGTGTCCGGCTTATCAGTCCATGCGAAATCATCTGGCATGGCCAGCCCGTGGCCAGTCAAGAATTCACGCAGGGTGGCGTCCACCGGCAGCTCATGCAGCAGATCAATCCAGGTCTTTTTCACGTTCGCGGTCCTTTCCGAGGAAGCGTCGGAGGTTTGCGGACCGATGGTCTTGGTGCGCTGGCCGGCGACGGTGGTTACTAAACAATGATCTCGTCAGAGTAAAGTGGCGAGATACAGCGTGATTGTGTCTCCCGGATTTCCGCTTGTCAATCTGCATGCCACACCTGGTGCTATTTGGTATCTCGCTGCTATACTCGCAGGCTGCATTCATTTACTGATAACGAGATAGGAGCATCGCCATGGCTTCGGTATTCGGAGCACGCCTGCGGCGCTTCCGTGAGGCGAAGAATCTGACTCTGCAGCAAGTCGCCGATGCGGTCGGCTGCACCAAGGCCTACGTCTGGGAGTTGGAGATGAAGGAAGGCCAGCGCCCTTCGGCAGAGCGGGTACGTGCCTTGGCTAAGGTGCTGGGCGTAACGATGGAGGACATCATGGGTGAGCCTCTCACGGACGTTCCGCAGGCCAGTCCAGAGGATGTCGCTTTCTTCCGAGAGTACGCAGGCATGACGGACGAAGAAAAAGACCGCTACCGTCAAGCTCTGCAGATCATGTTCCCCGACAAGGGCAAGAGCGGAGACTGAGCTTTGAACGCGGCGCAAGCTCTTACCGGATCGATCGCAGCCAACACAGTCCAGAAGTGGTTGCGGGCATGGCATCAGGGGGACATGCCTGATGCCATCGACCTGGAAATCGTCCGTCAAATGTTGCCCGATACGCCCTACGGCGCTGGTGTGCGTGAGATCAAGACGCCGATGGCGCTTGGCATCGACAGCTGCGAAGGCATGCTGGTGTGCAACCCGAAGGACGCCACCGAGTGGGGGATCTTTTTCAACGGCAAGGCCAGCTACGAACGCCAGCGCTTCACCATCGCTCATGAACTTGGTCACTTCATCCTGCACCGCAACCAGCGACCGAGCTTCAGCTGTGACAAGGAAAGCGTGTACTCCGGCGCCGACAACATGCGAGCGATTGAGCGGGAGGCGGATGACTTCGCAAGCAACCTGCTGATGCCGGGCGATCTGCTGCGCGACTGGATCTCCAATCAGCGGATCGACCTCCATGTACTCAGTGCCATCGCTCAGCGCTTCGAGGTGTCGTTTGAGGCACTGTGCATTCGTTTCATCAAGTTCACGCCGCTGCGGGCCATCCTGGTCTATTGGGACAACGGCTTCGTGAAGTACGAGTGGCGCAGTAGCAGTGCCATCAGGACGCGGGCCCGCATCCGTCGCAATGGCGATCCGGCCGAACCGCCGCCCGGCACGCTCGCCGCTGACGCTGGTGCCGAGCAGGAATGGGACGGCGAGGAGATGTCTGCCGCAATCTGGTGTGGGGAAGAAGCGCCACACATGAAACTGCGCGAGTTCAAGCACAGCTATGGGGCCCGTGACCGTGTCCTGACGCTACTCTTGCTTGAAAGCGCGGAGCCACGGTTATGGGATCGGTCGTGGCAGGATGAGGAAGTGTCGGATAGCTTCGATCAGTTTGGCTCTCGCGGTGACGAAAGCAACTGACTGCGAGGATCGGAAAAACCATGTTCGGCGCCATCAAGTCCTTCATCAGAAACTTCCGGATCACGATTGATTACCCTCGGTATGAGCGTGAACAGCGTGCGGCGCATTTGGCGCAGGCGGATCGTCGGTTCGATGCCAGTCAACTCAACAAAGAGATTGCACAAATAAGACAGCAGGCCACTGCTGCAGGGGATCAGCGTTTCGGATCCGATGTCGCATCTTTGCGTCAGCGGATTGCTGCCACTGAGCAAGGACTGCGTAAAGACCGCCAACTGCTGTCGATTTTTGAGCGGAACTACAAGGCCGAACTTGATGCACTCTACGCTCAGAAAACTCAACTGTTCGAAGAAAAAGAAGGTCTGCTTGCCGACGCCCAGGCCATGAAGGCGGAGCGCTCGGCCGCGCATGACGATCTTCAAGAGGCCTATGACGACCTCGAGGATGCGAAGAGCGATGTCGATCGTTGGTATGCAAAGTCTGAGCGAACGCCATGGCTGTTCGGCAATGGCGGCAAAAAACTTCCTAAGCATTCATTGTTCGGCCAGAGCCACGGTGATCTGTCTTCGGCAAAGTACCGCCGTGGTGAAGCTGTGAGTGATGTTGGCGACAGCAAGCGAAGGATTGCCGACATTAAGGCCAGGCAGGCAGCGGCTCGGCAGGCGATTGATCGGAACTATGCCGAAATCGGCGCGGTCATGGAGAAGATTGGCGCAGTAAAAAAAGATCGCCAACACATGTATGACCTGAAGAGTGAAGGCGTTGATCCCGCCGTCTTGCGCACGACGATTCAGACCGCCCAATCGACGTTGACGGACTTGGAGCGGCAGTTGCGAAGTTCGGAAAACCAGCGTCTTGCGGTGATCCAGGAAACCCAGGCACGGTTGGGATTGGGCGAGCGGGAGGCCGCCGTTGCAGACCTGCTTTCAAGGAAGGCTCGATTTGTGGAAGATTTTGACTCTGAGCAGAGTCGAGCAACCCGGCAAGACGAACATCGTCGCCAATGGATGGCCAGTCATGCGTAGTCAATCTTTGCCACAGCCCGCTGATACCCGCTAAAACACGTTACGCGAAGTGCCCTTGGTTTTTAGCATGAGCAGCGTTTTCCACTTAAACGCCTGCCATGCACAACGACGAACCAATCTTCTGCGCGAACGCCGATCGGCCGCGCCACCCCCATCAAGAAATCGCTGACCTGCTCGCCGTGGCGCTCTTGCGCCTGCGCGACAAAGATTCAGCGTTCAATCATTCGACCACCTCGGACGCGAAAGACGAGGTTGGCCTTGGCTTTACTGCCCACCAGCGCGTGAATACGAACCCTGATCAGCAACAAGGAGTTCGCGCATGAAAACACACGCACCACAAGTCGATACCGCCAGCGTGGCGGCACGGGTCGCCCAACTTCCCCACCTCCCCATGGACAGCCTGTGGGCGCTTTGGGACGAGCATTTCGATGAGCGCCCGAATCACCATCACCGCACCTGGCTTGAAACCCGACTGGCTTACAAGATCCAGGAGCGTGCCTTTGGCGGCCTCAAGGGATCCGTGCGCCGCAAGCTGGAGGAGATCGGTGAGACGGGCATCCTGCCGCCCCGGTTGCGCCGCGAAGCAGATCGCCTGCTGCCGGGCACGATCCTCACGCGCGTCTATGACGATGTCGAGCATCAGGTGTTGGTGCGCGGCATGCGCGACTTCGAGTATCGCGGGCAGCGGTTCACGAGCCTCACGGCGGTGGCCAAGGTGATCACAGGCTGTCCGTGGTCGGGCCCTCTGTTCTTCGGCCTCAAGACCAAGAAGAAGGAGGCAGCATGAAATCTCATCGCAACATGCCGGCGGCACCGGTGCTCGCGCCCCGCAAGCGCTGCGCCATCTACACCCGAAAATCAACTGACGAGGGGCTGGACCAGGAGTACAACAGCCTCGAGGCTCAGCGGGATGCTGGACTCGCCTTCGTGTTGAGTCAACGAAGTGAGGGATGGACTGCAGTGCAGGACGGCTATGACGACGGCGGCTACTCCGGCGGCAATCTGGATCGTCCTGCGCTCAAGCGCTTGATGGCGGACATCGAGGACGGTCGCATCGACATCGTGGTCGTTTACAAGATCGACCGCCTGACGCGCAGCCTTCCGGACTTCGCCAAGCTAGTGGAGGTGTTCGACCGTAACGGGGTCAGTTTTGTTTCTGTCACGCAGCAATTCAACACGACGACCTCGATGGGTCGGCTGACGCTCAACATCCTGCTGTCCTTCGCACAGTTCGAGCGCGAGGTCACGGGCGAGCGCATCCGCGACAAGATCGCGGCCAGCAAGGCCAAGGGGATGTGGATGGGCGGCACACCACCTCTCGGGTACGACGTCGTCGAGCGCAAGTTGGTGATCAACGAGCCGGAGGCGGACCTGGTGCGTTACATCTTCCGGCGCTATGCCGAGCATGGGTCGGCGGCCGAGATTGTGCGCGAGTTGGCGATCGAGGGACGGACTACCAAGGCCTGGCAGACGCAGGGTGGGCAGTTCCGCGAGGGCAGGCCGATCGACCAGCAGTACCTTTTCAAAATGCTGCGCAACCGGATCTACCTCGGCGAGATCCAGCACAAGGGCACCAGTTTTCCTGGCCAGCACGAAGCCATCATCGACCAGGATCTCTGGAATCTCGCCCATGCCTTTGTCGAACGCCGCAAGCAAGGTCCGCGCGAAGGCGTCACGCAGCATCCGGCGCTGCTCGC